>WLWD01003152.1_pt1 | contig 41269 bp, 28 predicted proteins | sample 6712731 | NCBI WGS metagenome assembly WLWD01 (sample SAMN12718690, study PRJNA576275) | sponge metagenome | isolation source: marine sponge | host: Mycale hentscheli | place: New Zealand: South Island, Marlborough, Capsize Point | collected 2014-11-01
CGCCATTATGGTACTACCCGTGACACTCACTTGTGACACTCGCCATTATGGTACTACCCGTGACACTCACTTGTGACACTCGCCATTATGGTGCTACCTGTGACACTCACTTGTGACACTCGCCATTATGGTACTACCCGTGACACTCACTTGTGACACGCGCCATTATGGTACTACCCGTGACACTGACACTCACTTGTGACACTCGCCATTATGGTACTACCCGTGACACTCACTTGTGACACTCGCCATTGTGGTACTACCCGTGACACTTGCCATTTACATACATGATTATTCAACAGGGGTAGGTGGGAGGGGGGAGGGGGGGAAGTCACTATGTGTACTTAGCCACACCTATATTTTAACCTGTATTATTTAACGAATTAAATGTATTCTCTCTCTTAAACAATATAGAATAAAAAAATATCTGGTTGCCACAGGGATCGATCCCCGGTGACGACCAGATATTTTTAATTCCGTATTGTTTAAGAGCCAATGAAAGAGAGAGAACTGATGAGTAAAAAAGGCTGCGAGAGAAATTGTGAAATGATATTTAACGAATGTATATTTTTACACTTATTAAAGTTTGGCACATTTGAAACTTCAGCAAATGTACTAACCCATTCACCGTTTATTTATTATTGCGGGAATTTTGAACACACAAATCAACGTTACAATTTTTTAATTTCATAAACTCTATGGCTTCATGTTTTACAACTTTCAAAGCAATTGAGCTTCTGGAGAACGGCGATTTAAGCAGTGTTAGGGAGGAAGAAAGCAAGGACAGATAATTAGCTACACGTGCAGCCGCTTTAAGGTTAGAGCTGTAGAAAGTAATGATGAAGCCTAAGGGAGGTCTGTATACTTAAGCAGTACTAAGTCCAGTCGGAATGGAAGTCTATGTACCTATTACAGGTATATATAGTTGCTAGGAGCTCCTGATCGAACGGTTGGGAAATGGTAAAGGGTCCACAGCAAATAAAGTGTCTTTTTTTGTTGTTGTTGCTATTTTTAACTCACTTGGCAAGAGCTGTCTCTGCGGCATTTTTATCATGCGTAGCTTTAATTGTTGTGTTTTTTTAAAGTGATCGATTTTCGCGGCCTGCCACAACGGTTATAAGGGTTAACTTCTGGGAGAAGACCAGCCCCCCCCATGAGACATTGTTATAATGCTCACCTTTCTAACAGCAACAGTGTTGTTACACATCAGCACACCACCACTGAACTCTGCCTGGGAAAAACATACAAGATATAGTACATGTAACTTCCTCCTCTGTCGTGTGAACCAGACAACAATGTCCTCCTGTGTCGTGTGAACCAGACAACAATGTCCTCCTGTGTCGTGTGAACTAGACAACAATGTCCTCCCGTGTCGTGTGAACCAGACAACAATGTCCTCCTGTGTCGTGTGAACCAGACAACAATGTCCTCCTGTGTCGTGTGAACCAGACAACAATGTCCTCCTGTGTCGTGTGAACCAGACAACAATGTCCTCCTGTGTCGTGTGAACCAGACAACAATGTCCTCCTGTGTCGTGTGAACTAGACAACAATGTCCTCCTGTGTCGTGTGAACCAGACAACAATGTCCTCCTGTGTCGTGTGAACTAGACAACAATGTCCTCCTGTGTCGTGTGAACCAGACAACAATGTCCTCCTGTGTCGTGTGAACCAGACAACAATGTCCTCCTGTGTCGTGTGAACCAGACAACAATGTCCTCCTGTGTCGTGTGAACCAGACAACAATGTCCTCCTGTGTCGTGTGAACCAGACAACAATGTCCTCCTGTGTCGTGTGAACTAGACAACAATGTCCTCCTGTGTCGTGTGAACCAGTCCTCCTGTGTCGTGTGAACCAGACAACAATGTCCTCCTGTGTCGTGTGAACCAGACAACAATGTCCTCCTGTGTCGTGTGAACCAGACAACAATGTCCTCCTGTGTCGTGTGAACCAGACAACAATGTCCTCCTGTGTCATGTGAACTAGATTAATGGCTGCTTCAAAGTATCGCTCTAAAGTTCACGAGAAGCCATGGAGGAAGTGAGAGAAGACTTAACAATAAGAAACTTGAGACTTACACAGTTACTAATGAGGATCTAGTAGCACGAGAGGTGATTATGGGGAGGTTGTAGTCCACCAGTCTACCCCAGTCTACCAGTTATATCAACACACACACACACAGTGAATAGGAGCTAGAACAGTAAGTTCAGGTGAATAGGAGGTGATTATGGGAGGTTGTAGTCCACCAGTCTACCAGTTATATCAACACACACAGTGAATAGGAGCTAGAACAGTAAGTTCAGGTGAATAGGAGGTGATTATGGGAGGTTGTAGTCCACCAGTCTACCAGTTATATCAACACACACACACACACACACACACACACACACACACACACGTACGTACGTAAAACACCTTACTTGGTATCCAGCCTTTGTAAGTACTTGCTTGAAATCTGCCAGTCTGGGTGGATTGATGAACACTCGCTACGTACGTAAAACACCTTACTTGGTATCCAGCCTTTGTAAGTACTTGCTTGAAATCTGCCAGTCTGGGTGGATTGATGAACACTCGCTTGTGACCATGACTCTATGATATTACATAAATATTCCTCAAATACTTAGGTATGTTTGTATGTGTGTATGTGTGTACATAAGTATGTATGTACATAAGTATGTATGTACATAAGTATGTATGATATTTGAGGTGTGCTTCAGCACAAATGTCGAGCAACTTTAGAGTGATAACTAAGCGCTGTGGCCCTTGGCATAATTTATATAGTTGTTGAAATTGAAATGTTTTAACTTGACCAACTCATTCAATGATGACCAAGAGAAATTAGTGACGTTGGGTCTGCTATGCTTTAACAAAAGTTCAGAGCTTAGGTCTGCTCCATGTAGCTTGCTTTTCAAGGCCAGCAACTCATAAGGTCGGCAGGTTCGTTACTTTGTTATTTTATCAAGACGCTTTACCAACTTACGCAATCAGTGGCGTGGGTGAAAAAAAAAAAGGGTCGTATGTACCATATAAATAAGCCAAGAAAATAAATAAACTAGTGGTGTGCTTGAGCACAAATATCGAGCGAGCCTAACTACAATATTGTTGTGATGTATTTTACATCAAGAAGCTTCTATTTCCATGACGACAAAAGTGGACCTTATATGACAGCAGTTGACCATTAACTTTAGTAAACAAATACAAAATTACTTTCTTACCTCAATTTCTTGAGTAGTGGTAACTTCTGTAGTATCAAATTTGAGCCATTCTGACTATCTGAATTACCAGTAACTCTTGACAAAAAGCCCTCAGCTACAAAAAAGAAAGGCCAGAGTTATTTTTGTAATTTTAGCCAACATAATATTGAATTACGTACTCACCTCAGCTTCCCCCAAGTAGTGGATTCCTTAGAATTAATATTAGGCACTCTGGCTACCAGTGGCTCTTAACAACCAGTAAGTGGCACTTAGCAGCCCCCCCCCCCCCAAATGGCCAAGTTTTGAAATTATGTCTGGTAAAGGGTTTTCAATGCCATAGTAACCAATTGCAGCATTTTTTGTGACTTGAAAAACAGGCGTTTCGCAGGAATCATTTCACAATTTGGAGCTTAAGTTTAAAGAATGACTTGCTCAATGCTGTAGTATCAGAAGAAACTGGGGTCAAGCCAAAAAAGTTAGTGGCTGGTAGTACTAGTAGTTCATATCTGCACGTGCTAGTGTTTAGGTCTACCCAAACAAATGCTAATAATTAATCTAAATAACTAATTAACTAATCAATTATTCATTATTCATGCAATTAAATTATTATTCTATTTATCATGCAATTAAATTATTTATCATGCAATTATTTATTTATAAACATACACTCATACTTAGTTATTTCTAAACATTATTTCTAATACACGCACACCTGTGTGCGTCAATAGGAACAATTATCTATGTTAGTCACATGGACAATTCTGTTCAAGTTAATTCTTGTTCAAGTTTGAATTAAAGTGAATCTGTCTGATCCTCTTGTTGTTAGGCTCTTAGCTGAGTAGCTAAAGTGATTCCTCCTCCCTTTTGTTCCTTGTTGGAGTTGAGGGATTTGTAGATAACTCACAATTAGTCTCTACAGCTAGCTTGCCGAGTGTGTGCCTGTGCTAGCCAGGTGGTCCTTTGAACATTTAATAAAACCCCTGCGCTTCTGGGAAGTTACAAGTCCAGAAACAGCTAGTACCTCAGTTGAAGGGACAGCATCCAGGATAGGGACCAGATTGAGTTCTCTGGCGATGCTTTCTTTACTGTCTTCTGTTCTGTTGATGTATTGGCCTAAGTTGGCTGCTGGGTTGATGTGGATCTGTCCGTCCAACCACGCCAACTCAGCATCTTTAGCCTTACTGAACAACACAGAGCTCATCAGACTGTCTTTTAGTTTCACCTGTACATGCACATACATACACACATACATACTAATACGAATGTATTTTAAGGATTTACCAATAAAATAATAATAACAACAACAATAATAATAACAACAACAACAATAATAACAACAACAATAATAATATAATAATAACAATAATAATAATAATTAGATTTATTCACTCTCTTTCATAGGCTTTTTTTTTTTAAAACAAAGTTGTAGCTCTGCCACTGAGCTACGACAACCAGCCGGCAAACAAACACTCCAATTCTGTATTTATACAGTTTAGGGGTACTGCTAAGCTATAGTCTCACTCTCAACAGACCAACGGAAATTCTCATTTTTAAAGATTCTTTTTATCCGTAATTTTTTTTTCTTCACTCCGCTAATTTATCATTTCACAATTTCTTTCTCAGCTTTATTCTACGTTAAGCAAGCGGTCTTGGGTTCGATTCCCGGTGGCAACCAAATATTTTTAATTCTGTTTTTGTTAAAAAAAAAAAAAAAGCCTGTGAATGATAGAAACATCTAATGAGTAAAAAAAGACTGAGAAAGAAATTGTGAAGTGATAAATTAGCAGCGATTACACCAGTAATGTAATCATTACAATAACATCCCTCTAAATAACCCACATGCCACACCCCTCCAAACAACTCACATGTCACACCCATCCGAACAACCCACATGCCACACCCCTCCAAACAATCCACATGCCACACCCTTCCAAACAACCCACATGCCACACCCCTCCAAACAATCCACATGTTACACCCTTCCAAACAATCCACATGCCACACCCTTCCAAACAACCCTCCCAAACAACCCACATGCCACACCCCTCCAAACAATCCACATGTTACACCCTTCCAAACAACCCACATGCCACACCCCTCCAAACAACCCACATGCCACACCCCTCCAAACAATCCACATGCCACACCCTTCCAAACAACCCACATGCCACACCTCTCCAATGGCTCACGTGCCACACCCCTCCAATGGCTCACGTGCCACACCCATCCAATGGCTCATATGCCACGTCTCTCCCTCCACGCAGGACTAACCTGGTAAATGTGAGACTCGGTAGTGGCATCTACAACTTCATTAATTTGAGGAGTAAAGATCTTGTCTTTAATGTGCAATGTTTTTTGAAAAAAATCTTTCATGTGATTAGTTGCTTCTGCGGAGCCTCGAATTAAAATCTAACACAAAGAAACACAACATACATAAATAGAGGTTCACATAAGATCTCTACAGAGACTGCTCAGTCAGATCTCTACAGACTGCTGGACCAGATCTCTATAGAGACTGCTCAGTCAGATCTCTACAGACTGCTGGACCAGATCTCTATAGAGACTGCTCAGTCAGATCTCTACAGACTGCTGGACCAGATCTCTATAGAGACTGCTCAGTCAGATCTCTACAGTAGTAGAGCAGATTTGTAACAATTTTAAGCCAAGATGTGCACTTTTGGCAGAAAGCGTGAAATTTTGTATATAAGTGTATTTTTATATGCTGAGGGAAGCAAGTGATACGAGGTGTGCAACTTGATGAAAATTAAGACATTTGGTGGATGATGTTGACGAATGCATAAAAATTAAAAAAATTTGTTTTTTTGGTTTTGTTTTTTTGTGTGTGTGAGTGTTATTTACATTGAGATTTGTCCTTCCATTCCTCTGGTGGAGTGGGTGGGCATAGGAATGTGTTAATTGATACTAAATTGCAGTAGACACATTTAAAATAGCAATCTATTCTTACACATCACATGATTCAGCTAGCCATGTGGTGATGTTCCCTTACTTGTAACTCAAAAGGCAAGATGTCTAAGAAAGCAAGGTTGTTATCTGACTGTACTGCTGAAGTGAAAAACCATTCCTCTGGTGGAGTGGGTGGGCATAGGAATGTGTTAATTGATACTAAATTGCAGTAGACACATTTAAAATAGCAATCTATTCTTACACATCACATGATTCAGCTAGCCATGTGGTGATGTTCCCTTACTTGTAACTCAAAAGGCAAGATGTCTAAGAAAGCAAGGTTGTTATCTGACTGTACTGCTGAAGTGAAAAACATAGATTGGTCTCTCTGTGTTCTTTGTCAGCAACCATCACCTGGCCATCTCATAGACCCACGTAATGGTAGAAGTCATGAGAAACCAAAGGGATACAGAACATTAGCTAATAGCCTAGAGGAACTGCATAGTCTGAATGCCTTACCCTTGAACATTGATGTATCTAGGTTGGATGATGGATCATTAGCTAATAGCCTAGAGGAACTGCATAGTCTGAATGCCCTTCCCTTGAACATTGGTGTATCTAGGTTGGATGATGGATCATTAGCTAATAGCCTAGAGGAACTGCATAGTCTGAATGCCCTTCCCTTGAACATTGGTGTATCTAGGTTGGATGATGGATCATTAGCTAATAGCCTAGAGGAACTGCATAGTCTGAATGCCCTTCCCTTGAACATTGGTGTATCTAGGTTGGATGATGGATCATTAGCTAATAGCCTAGAGGAACTGCATAGTCTGAATGCCCTTCCCTTGAACATTGATGTATCTAGGTTGGATGATGGATCATTAGCTAATAGCCTAGAGGAACTGCATAGTCTGAATGCCCTTCCCTTGAACATTGATGTATCTAGGTTGGATGATGGATCATTAGCTAATAGCCTAGAGGAACTGCATAGTCTGAATGCCCTTCCCTTGAACATTGATGTATCTAGGTTGGATGATGGATCATTAGCTAATAGCCTAGAGGAACTGCATAGTCTGAATGCCCTTCCCTTGAACATTGGTGTATCTAGGTTGGATGATGGATCATTAGCTAATAGCCTAGAGGAACTGCATAGTCTGAATGCCCTTCCCTTGAACATTGGTGTATCTAGGTTGGATGATGGATCATTAGCTAATAGCCTAGAGGAACTGCATAGTCTGAATGCCCTTCCCTTGAACATTGGTGTATCTAGGTTGGATGATGGATCATTAGCTAATAGCCTAGAGGAACTGCATAGTCTGACGCCCTTCCCTTGAACATTGGTGTATCTAGGTTGGATGATGGATCATTAGCTAATGCCCTAGAGGAACTGCATAGTCTGAATGCCCTTCCCTTGAACATTGATGTATCTAGGTTGGATGATGGAACATTAGCTAATAGCCTAGAGGAACTGCATAGTCTGAATGCCCTTCCCTTGAACATTGATGTATCTAGGTTGGATGATGGATCATTAGCTAATAGCCTAGAGGAACTGCATAGTCTGAATGCCCTTCCCTTGAACATTGGTGTATCTAGGTTGGATGATGGATCATTAGCTAATAGCCTAGAGAACTGCATAGTCTGAATGCCCTTCCCTTGAACATTGGTGTATCTAGGTTGGATGATGGATCATTAGCTAATAGCCTAGAGGAACTGCATAGTCTGAATGCCCTTCCCTTGAACATTGATGTAATCTAGGTTGGATGATGGAACATTAGCTAATAGCCAGAGGAACTAGCATAGTCTGAATGCCCTTCCCTTGACATGGTATCTATTAATGCCCTTCCTAGCTTAGAATGGAACTTGATGTATGTCTAATGCCCTGGATGCCTTGAACATTGATGTATCTAGGTTGGATGATGGATCATTAATAGCCTAGAGGAACCTGCAGGTAACTGCCCTTCTGAATGCCCTTCCCTGAACATTGGTGTATCTAGGTTTGGCATGATCATTAGATAGCTAGAGGACTGCATGTCTGAATGCCTTCCCTTGACTTGGATGATGGATCATTAGCTAATAGCCTAGAGGAACTGCATAGTCTGAATGCCTTTCCCTTGAACATGATGTATCTAGGTTGGATGATGGATCATTACTAATACCTAGAGGAACTGCATAGTCTGAATGCCCTCCCTGAACATTGATGTATCTAGGTTGGATGATGGATCATTAGCTAATAGCCTAGAGGAACTGCATAGTCTGAATGCCCTTCCCTTGAACATTGATCTAGGTTGGATGATGGATCATTAGCTAATAGCCTAGAGGAACTGCATAGTCTGAATGCCTTAACATTGATGTATCTAGGTTGGATGATGGATCATTAGCTAATAGCCTAGAGGAACTGCATAGTCTGAATGCCCTTCCCTTGAACATTGATGTATCTAGGTTGGATGATGGATCATTAGCTAATAGCCTAGAGGAACTGCATAGTCTGAATGCCTTACCCTTGAACATTGATGCATCTAGGTTGGATGATGGATCATTAGCTAATAGCCTAGAGGAACTGCATAGTCTGAATGCCCTTCCCTTGAACATTGATGTATCTAGGTTGGATGATGGATCATTAGCTAATAGCCTAGAGGAACTGCATAGTCTGAATGCCCTTCCCTTGAACATTGATGTATCTAGGTTGGATGATGGATCATTAGCTAATAGCCTAGAGGAACTGCATAGTCTGAATGCCCTTCCCTTGAACATTGATGTATCTAGGTTGGATGATGGATCATTAGCTAATAGCCTAGAGGAACTGCATAGTCTGAATGCCTTACCCTTGAACATTGATGCATCTAGGTTGGATGATGGATCATTAGCTAATAGCCTAGAGGAACTGCATAGTCTGAATGCCCTTCCCTTGAACATTGATGTATCTAGGTTGGATGATGGATCATTAGCTAATAGCCTAGAGGAACTGCATAGTCTGAATGCCCTTCCCTTGAACATTGGTGTATCTAGGTTGGATGATGGATCATTAGCTAATAGCCTAGAGGAACTGCATAGTCTGAATGCCCTTCCCTTGAACATTGATGTATCTAGGTTGGATGATGGATCATTAGCTAATAGCCTAGAGGAACTGCATAGTCTGAATGCCCTTCCCTTGAACATTGATGTATCTAGGTTGGATGATGGATCTGGAATAGAAGAAACACTGACTACAAATTTGCGAAGTGGCACAAATCATGTTTGGTTCTCTGTAGTAGGTCTCAAATAGATCGTGTCAGGAAACGAAAGGAGAAAGAGCAATCTGCTACAGTCACCAGTTCACCTGTCAAATCTCGACTAAGATAGTTTTGCTATGCCAAGTGTGGATGATGAAAATCAGCTAATGTGCTTTTTTTGTGATCAAATTACTGATGATGATGATAGGCATAGAGCAGCAACACAAAATTTTGATATGCAGGTCCGCAAGATGGTTACTGAACTGGGAGACACTAAGCTTCTTGCTACAATGTCATGTGGAGATATGACAGCATTGGATGCTGTGTACCACAAGAAGTGCTATACTGCCCTGTGCACACGGCATAGATCTCATGTGGAGATATGACAGCATTGGATGCTGTGCACCACAAGAAGTGCTATACTGCCCTGTGCACACGGCATAGATCTCATGTGGAGATATGACAGTATTGGATGCTGTGCACCACAAGAAGTGCTATACTGCCCTGTGCACACGGCATAGATCTCATGTGGAGATATGACAGTATTGGATGCTGTGCACCACAAGAAGTGCTATACTGCCCTGTGCACACGGCATAGATCTCATGTGGAGATATGACAGCATTGGATGCTGTGCACCACAAGAAGTGCTATACTGCCCTGTGCGCACGGCATAGATCTCATGTGGAGATATGACAGTATTGGATGCTGTGCACCACAAGAAGTGCTATACTGCCCTGTGCACATGGCATAGATCTCATGTGGAGATATGACAGCATTGGATGCTGTGCACCACAAGAAGTGCTATACTGCCCTGTGCACACGGCATAGATCTCATGTGGAGATATGACAGCATTGGATGCTGTGCACCACAAGAAGTGCTACTGCCCTGTACACATGGCATAGATCTCAGTCCATGAGCCAGGGGGTTCGGTCGGTACCATTTGGGGGGAATAATGCTCACAGCACTTTTTGGGACTGTCTACTTCTATATAGATAGAAAATGCATGATAGCATTGAAATAGTGGTAGCTTTCATGAAATAAGTAGCAAATTAAAATCCCAATCATATATTTCCAACATATTCTATACAGTTTACGTAGGTATGTGTGGAAATATTATTTATCTTGCGAGTACAGTATGTAGCTTTGTAGCAAGATTCAAAAATATTTTTTTTAGAACATATCAGAGCACTGCATGTATAATAAACACAGTAAAAGTAATAAATAGATGTTTTATTCTTCTAGTTCAAAGTCGTCCGCACTTTCTTCACTCTCTTGTTGGTTTGGCTGGTTGTCACAGTATGGTAATCTGCACATATCAGTACACTTGAGCCCATTTTTGCCATACACTCACACCTGGGCAGCTCACATTTCCTTGCATAGGTACATGCAAGTAAGTCTAGAATGGCTTGGGGTGCAGGTTGACCATCCATCCAGTGGATAACAAGCTGCTCATCTGACCCCTGCTTATCCAACTTCCACCCATGACCTACAGGACTCGGCACTTGCGGATCCTGCTGTAGACATCTCTGCCAAATTCCAGCCTGGTAGTTAGCTCTGAGAACATGTGTAGGAAGCAGTCCCTGCATGGTGGAAGCTGATGACTCTCGATTTCACCTTTCTTGGCACAGAATAAGTGACACCTAAGTTCATTAATTCTAGTAGACGACAATTTGGGGGCATAGAGAAGGCAAGTGAATGTTTCCAGTTTATCAACAAGTTCCTGAGAAAGCACCCACTCTTTATCCAACTTCAAGAAAGTATCTTGGTAGTCCACATGGCTGATCAGGAGTTTCAGAGCCTTTGTTTTCCCTCTGCCAACAAAGGCACCGACAGTATCACATCCAGTGAATGCGTGCATGCCAATGAGAGCCCTACACACTCTCATACCAACAGTGTCAGCAACTTTACTCGATGTCAACAACTCTCCTCCTGGCTTTAGTGCCACATTTTTGAAACAGGGAACTCCTATCTTGTCATGAAATGCCAAGGACATCACAAAGACATCTGTGTCTTCTGAGCAGATCACTATAATATGATATCCCTCATCTGCAGCATGCCTGGCATGACACTTGATCGGTAATCTTTGTAAGATCAGTTACTTTGCCTTTCCAAAATCCAAATTCCTTACGCAAACTCTGGATTTCTAAAACAGCATCATGTAGTTGTACACTGTCGGGAACCATCAACAGCTTTCCCTTGTCATCAGGATAGATTTGAATAGAATTTGCTAGCTCTGATTCTAGTCTCCGACGAATGTGCTTCCGTGTTGAATCACGGATGACTCTGACTCCACCAGATATCATAGATGATTCTAGTTTTGTTGTCAAAGAACTGACAGGCACAATTTTCTTGTTTGGAATTACAACAGTTCAAATATGCTCAAAAAGATCAGCAAAAGCTTGTCTTTCTACTATTTGATAAGTATATCATTTTCACTCACTCTCTCATCATCATCCTTAGATGCCTTCTTTATTACTCTTGTGTAGTTCTTATAGCAAGATGTGTGGTAGTGGGCCTCAGCAGCAACTATATCCCTACTCGTTATTGCCATAATGATGATGGGGGTGTGGCTAAGTGACCACAAGATTGAATCATGCATGAAAACCCTCCTCATGCTCGAAATAACATTAAGTATGCTAATAAACATACTACACACAAAGTCTGAAAATAATATACTTGCCATTTCATGGAAAATTATGGGTGGGGCTACAAAATGGGTGATAAAAACCACAAGCTACCATGGCTGTGATGCTATCATGCATTTTCCACTTCCAGAGGTATGTACCTTCATAAAAAATGCTATGAGGATTATTCCCCCAATATGGTACCGATTACCATAATTTGGGCCTCTGGCTCATGGACTATGTGGAGATATGACAGCATTGGATGCTGTGCACCACAAGAAGTGCTACTGCCCTGTACACATGGCATAGATCTCCTGTGGAGATATGACAGCATTGGATGCTGTGCACCACAAGAAGTGCTATACTGCCCTGTACACATGGCATAGATCTCATGTGGAGATATGACAGCATTGGATGCTGTGCACCACAAGAAGTGCTATACTGCCCTGTGCACACGGCATAGATCTCATGTGGAGATATGACAGCATTGGATGTTGTGTACCACAAGAAGTGCTATACTGCCCTGTGCACACGGCATAGATCTCATGTGGAGATATGACAGCATTGGATGTTGTGTACCACAAGAAGTGCTATACTGCCCTGTACACACGGCATAGATCTCTTTCAAGGAAAAGCCAGTCAAATGTTAACAATGAAATGAAACTAGAATCAGTTGCTTTTGCAGAGTTGGTATTATACATGGAAGAATGTCAGCAAAAAACCCATCCTACTGGAAGCATATTTAAATTGTCTGAATTGGTAAATCTATATACTCAGCGTCTTGAACAACTTGGAGCTGATTTGTCAACTAGGATACATCCAACCAGACTGAAAGAGAGACTTCTCACTCAAATGCCCAATCTAGAAGCTAACAAGAGCAACTATGAAGTGGTACTCACATTCAAGGAAGATGTAGGCACAGCATTACTCCTAGCATGCCAAAATGATGATGACGGTGATGCCATAGTGTTGATGAGAGCAGCAAACATTGTTAGAAAAGATATTCTGCAAATGAATTATCACTTCAATGGTTCACTTGATGACGACCAGTACGACATTTTACCTCCAGTCATTGATTGCTCTTGTACTAATGATTCTTGGTGGCTCTGCTATGCAGAAACAAACTGAAAACTGCAACACCATCAGAGGTGCAGTTTCATCACTGACCCAATTACTTGTCTTCAATACGATGAAAACTGCAACACCATCAGAGGTGCAGTTTCATCACTGACCCAATTACTTGTCTTCAATACGATGAAAACTGCAACACCATCAGAGGTGCAGTTTCATCACTGATCCAATTACTTGTCTTCAATACGATGAAAACTGCAACACCATCAGAGGTGCAGTTTCATCACTGACCCAATTACTTGTCTTCAATACGATGAAAACTGCAACACCATCAGAGGTGCAGTTTCATCACTGACCCAATTACTTGTCTTCAATACGATGATAACTGCAACACCATCAGAGGTGCAGTTTCACCACTGACCCAATTACTAGTCTTCAATACGATGAAAAGATCTAGAAATGGTTTATGAAGTCATCATAATCCTGATCGTGAAACTCTCTTACCACTCTACCTGGGTCTTCTTATTCATGGTAAGACAAGAAAGAGGAAACTTGTGGATGCACTTTTCAACCATGGTCTGTCGGTGTCCTATGATCGCATCCTTCAACTGTCCACTGACATTGGAAATGCAGTCATAGACTTGTTTGAGAAAGATGGACTTGTTTTTCCAACCAATTTTCAACATGACCTCTTCACAACTGGAAATCTGGATAACATTGACCATGATCCTACATCAACATCAGCTCTTCACAACTGGAAATCTGGATAACATTGACCATGATCCTACATCAACATCAGCTCTTCACAACTGGAAATCTGGATAACATTGACCATGATCCTACATCAACATCAGCTCTTCACAACTGGAAATCTGGATAACATTGACCATGATCCTACATCAACATCAGCTCTTCACAACTGGAAATCTGGATAACATTGACCATGATCCTACATCAACATCAGCTCGAACAGCAATTTCACTGACTCAGCATTGCTCAGAAGTAAATTCTAGCAATGTTGAAAGGAGTGTAGCTCACAGGCTTTCTTGTATAGGACAAAATTCCACAAAAAGCAAATTGAAATCTTTACCAGAGACGTACACTCTTGTACAACCAGCAGCTTTTCCCAGTGAAAATCCTCTCCCCTCACCAACTGTAGCACCTATGGTTCCAGGGAATGGAATAATATGTCAGAATGATGCTCACACTGCATGGCTCAACAAAGTGAGTGATCTCATACAGAAGGAAGAAACAGATGGCAAGGATAACCTTTCTTGGTTTGCTCATTTTACCAGTTTACAGAAAGCAGTATCTTGTTCACCAGCAATTACTGGACTTCTTCCACTCTTCCGAGATAGTGCACATTCCGTATCAATGGTCAAGCATGGCATGAATTTAATTCAGAGGGCTGCTGAGCATGTCAATCATGGCCAGGTACCAGTCATTACTGTAGATCAGCCATTATATGCCATTGCCAAGAAGATACAATGGACCTGGCCAATAATGTATGGTGAGAGCAAGTTTGTAGTAATGTTAGGTGGACTTCACATTGAGATGTCCTTTCTCAGACTCATTGGAGACTGGTTGGCTGGTAGTGGAGGATGGGCGGAGGCAATTACTGCAGCTAATGTCACCACTGAAGGAAGAGTGGATGGTCTATTGAAGGGCTCACATGTTCCCAGAGGTCAATGGGCACATCAAGTTTCAGCAGCAGCTCTGTATGTTTTACAAAAACGTGCTTATGCTGCATACAAGGAAGAGCTGACATCAGAGGACACTCTTGATTTTGATGACTGGTGCAATCATATGCAAGTCAGCCATCCACAGTTTAACTACTGGAGCAAAGTTATGAAGCTTCAGCTTCTCTTCCTTCAGTTCTTGAGATCACAGCGAGAAGAAAATTTTCAATTATATAGAAGCATTGGGCAAGATAATTCCTTGGATGTTTGCCATGGACCATATCCACTATGCGAGGTGGCTCACTATTCATGTGATAGATAATTCCTTGGATGTTTGCCATGGACCATATCCACTATGCGAGGTGGCTCACTATTCATGTGATAGATAATTCCTTGGATGTTTGCCATGGACCATATCCACTATGCGAGGTGGCTCACTATTCATGTGATAGATAATTCCTTGGATGTTTGCCATGGACCATATCCACTATGCGAGGTGGCTCACTATTCATGTGATAGATAATTCCTTGGATGTTTGCCATGGACCATATCCACTATGCGAGGTGGCTCACTATTCATGTGATAGATAATTCCTTGGATGTTTGCCATGGACCATATCCACTATGCGAGGTGGCTCACTATTCATGTGATAGATAATTCCTTGGATGTTTGCCATGGACCATATCCACTATGCGAGGTGGCTCACTATTCATGTGATAGATAATTCCTTGGATGTTTGCCATGGACCATATCCACTATGCGAGGTGGCTCACTATTCATGTGATGTTTGCCATGGACCATATCCACTATGCGAGGTGGCTCACTATTCATGTGATAGATCTGCTGCAGCTTCAAAGTCGATGTCCAGAAATATATGAAGAATTTGTAAAGGGGCGGTTTGTTACTCAGAAAACATCTCACAAGTTTTCATGTTTGGCCCATGATCAAATTCATGAGCAACAAAACGCTATAGTTAAAGGTGATGCTGGGATCATAGGAATAAGTGAAAATGAAGCAGCACTGAAACGCTGGATGGTCTCAGGTCCAGAAATTGGAAGGATGCTTATTGAATATGAAGTGAAGAGTAGAAAAAAAACGAATCAACAGCGATCTTCATCACGAGCAAATACCAAGTATACAGAAATTGTTTTTTTCCCCATACTAAAGATCTTGTGAATGCAATTGAGGAAATGGGAAACCCATTTTCAGATGATAGTTCAGACTTGGTAACCTTGCATACCAACGTTATCATGCCAGAGAAAGTAGTTGATGCTATCAAAACAGCTGAAGAAATGGGAGCTGAACAGTACCAAGCATTCACTGAAGTGGAAGGATTGGCAGGACAACCAGTTGATACACCACTTTCAGACATTAAAATAATTGACGGAGCTGCACTGGTACACACACTGAACCCAAAAAGATCCGGTGTGATGGTGAAAACATTCCAAGACTATTCAGAGCATATATTTCTTCCACATATTGCTAGACAATTGCAGTGCGTAAAACGATTGGATGTTGTGTGGGATGTCTACACAGCAGGAAACATTAAATCATATGCGCGAGAATGTCGTGGTTCTGGTGATGCTTTACGTGTAGCCCCTAGTACGAAACTTCCTATAAATTGGAAGACCTTTCTCAGGGTGGATTCCAACAAAACAGGATTGTTCAATTTCCTTGCTTGCAAATTGAAATCTTTTAGTGTACCAAATTGCAAGTTGCTTATCACAACCTATGAAGACAGAGTTCTGTCCAACCCACAATCTGATGTGTCACAACTAGAACCATGTACACAAGATGGGGCTGATGGGAGAGTGTTTCTGCATGCTGCTCATCAGGTCAGGGTTGGGGTCAATTACATTGTAATTTGTAATTGGTGTATTTAATTACAACTTCAGTGTAATTGTAATTGTAATTGTAATTGAATGTTACCATTATATCAGTAATTGTAATTGTAATTGAAACTGATATAACTGTTAAAGTAATTGTGTAATTTAACATGTAGACGGTGTTGCAGAATGCAAATTAACTAGAAAAAGGTGTAAAACTCCTACAGAGTAACTCATAAATTGCAAATGTTAAGTTCTACAGCCATCCACATGCTCACTTGCAGTTGCAGAACCCTCACCTAAACGACGCAGAACAGAGTCAAGCTTTTTTTGTCAATTGTTCGAAAATGATGTGGCGGAACCTGAGGCAAATTTGGAGACAACTTTCGATAGCGAGTTGTCTCTATACATGGAAGAGCCTTGTCTCAATGAAGATAGTGATATCATGAAGTATTGGGAAAGTAAACAAGCCAGATACCCCACTCTAGCTAAACAGAGCGCTACTTAGCTTGCCCAGCATCATCTGCTCCCGTAGAACGCCTCTTCAGTGTAGCTGGGAAGATTTTACGTCCTGATCGATGTCGTTTAAGTGATGACTGGAAACTTATGACAATTAAATGTAGCTCAATGTAGTAATGTATATGTATATAGTTGTAATTGCAATTACAATGTAATTAAAATGTAATTGTAATTGACCGAATGTAATGGTAATTGTATTTGTAATTGTAATTGGCCTAGGTGATTGTAATTGTAATTGTATTTAAATACATGCAAACGTAATTGACCCCAACCCTGCTGCTCATGCTTATAAGCATGGTCTCAAGAAAATTATAATTCAAGCCACTGACACAGATGCAGTTGTGCTGGCCATTAGAACAGCAGCTATACTCCAGGACTGTAAAATCTGGATAGCCTTTGGCCATGGAAAAACTTTCCGGTTCATCTCTGCACATGACATTGCAGCTGCATTAGGTAGTGAAAGATCCCGAGGGCTACTATTTTTACACGCTTTTTCTGGCTGTGACACAGTCTCAGCATTTAGTGGGATTGGTAAAAGAACTGCATGGGAATATGGCAGTCAGCAGAAGTCTTTCAGACACTTTTCTGCAAACTTTCTGATTCTCCACACCAAATAATTGATACTGCTGGACCAGATCTCTACAGGGACTGCTGGACCAGATCTCTACAGGGACTGCTGGACCAGATCTCTACAGGGACTGCTGGACCAGATCTCTACAGGGACTGCTGGACCAGATCTCTACAGGGACTGCTGGACCAGATCTCTACAGAGACTGCTGGACCAGATCTCTACAGAGACTGCTGGACCAGATCTCTACAGGGACTGCTGGACCAGATCTCTACAGGGACTGCTGGACCAGATCTCTACAGAGACTGCTGGACCAGATCTCTACAGGGACTGCTGGACCAGATCTCTACAGGGACTGCTGGACCAGATCTCTACAGGGACTGCTGGACCAGATCTCTACAGAGACTGCTGGACCAGATCTCTACAGGGACTGCTGGACCAGATCTCTACAGGGACTGCTGGACCAGATCTCTACAGAGACTGCTGGACCAGATCTCTACAGAGACTGCTGGACCAGATCTCTACAGGGACTGCTGGACCAGATCTCTACAGGGACTGCTGGACCAGATCTCTACAGAGACTGCTGGACCAGATCTCTACAGGGACTGCTGGACCAGATCTCTACAGGGACTGCTGGACCAGATCTCTACAGGGACTGCTGGACCAGATCTCTACAGGGACTGCTGGACCAGATCTCTACAGAGACTGCTGGACCAGATCTCTACAGGGACTGCTGGACCAGATCTCTACAGACTCTACTAGACCAGATCTCTACAGAGACTACTAGACCAGATCTCTACAGAGACTACTATATCAGGATTTCTACATTAATCAGCTCTTGAAACACTGGATAGGTTAACGCACCATCAAGACACTAAATCTTCCTCAATCTGATTACAATAATAAACTGAAGCCATACATTGCAGAAAACCACCAACAACAAACAAATGAGCTCACCACAAATATCTAATAACAAACTCTCAGCTGGAGGGCTTAACTGTTGTCAAGGATAACCCATAATATGGTAAACATAGCAAATTTGGGGGCGGCCAGCTATACTTGAAAGGATGTTGAAGCTTTTCAAACTGCAACTGACTTGGAGATCTGAATCACCAGATCAGCTCAGGATGGAGATCTGAATCACCAGATCAGCTCAGGATCGAGATCTGAATCACCAGATCAGCTCAGGATGGAGATCTGAATCACCAGATCAGCTCAGGATGGAGATCTGAATCACCAGATCAGCTCAGGATGGAGATCTGAATCACCAGATCAGCTCAGGATGGAGATCTGAATCACCAGATCAGCTCAGGATGGAGATCTGAATCACCAGATCAGCTCAGGAAGGAGATCTGAATCACCAGATCAGCTCAGGATGGAGATCTGAATCACCAGATCAGCTCAGGATGGACATCTGAATCACCAGATCAGCTCAGGATGGAGATCTGAGTCACCAGATCAGCTCAGGAATAACTTCATAAATAGAAGCAAGAGAAGGAATCTGTTTAGTTAAAGATGGTCAGTCTTTGCTGTCAGTCAGTTCTTTGCAAATCATTACACTCATGTTCAAGCATTGTAGTAAATAGATACAATTTCTAATGCAGCACCAAAGGTGCAAACCCTCACGCTATTAAATACTACCTAGCTATTACAACATAATCTTCCAAAAGAACAAGTAATCTGTTAGCTATTTTAATGAGGCGTCAATATACCTCGATCAATGAAAATGGTACATGGAAACGCTGTCTTCATAAGAGAAGAAGCTAAACTAGCCAGAAACACTCACCGGTATACATTTTCAACACGAAATTTCACTTCTTTCATCTCCTTTAACTGAGCACAAAGCAAACTACACCGCGGGTTGCAAGAAATTAATTACTCACATGATTATGACATGACACTAGGGGGCGTTACCCATAAAAGCTGGTACCTACGTGGAGCTGAAAGTTTTGCAATTCCTCAAAAATTAGCCTGAAATAAAAAAAAAGTAGCACAATAAAAGGTCCTAAATCTTAGTCCAGAGCAAGTTCATACCTGGTTAATTGTCAGTATCCAAAATCAGATGTGACAGACAGACAGACAAACAGATAGGACGACTACTATAACCCTCTCGCGAATGTGCGACGAGGGTTAATAATAAGAGATAGTGGATATTGGTCAACACCGTCCACTATACAATTAAATGAGTGGGTCTCTATATTCTGCTTGTTCGGGATCCTCATCTTCCGAACAGAGGAGCTACTCAAGGAAGAGCTGAAGCTGCATGAACTGAAACTGAACACTATTCTATATGTATGCATGTTTTTACTTACCTGTATCTGCCTATTTCACTTAAGTTCTAATCTTACACTCGTACCTGTATCACTCTCTATCATCTGTTATGTTCTAATGCATTTCCCTGGTCGACCCTTTACCTGAATCTCATCTCCGGTCAAGGTAATGAGATTCATGGTACTGCAGTAAACCACAGAACATTCACCCAACCATCTCCCTTATATGTCCACATTGCTGTTGTCATCTCCGACGTCTTTCTCTCTCTAACTTGTCCTTTCTCCCCAACTCCCAATTAGACTTAACCCATATCTTAACTGCTTAATTAGCTAGTTGCCCCTAGATTAGCTAATCCAATCTGTAGGGCAGTTAGACTGAGGAAGAAACATTCTATCATTGGTCCTTCGAGCCCAGCGCCTCTACACTCAACATCTTTTCGCTGGAAGCTGTCGAGAAGAGCCGAATCTCCGCCTCTATCTGGGAGCTGCCTCTCTCACCTCCGAAGTTTAGCGGCCTGAGACGAATCTCCGAAGGAACTGGGAGCCACCTCTCGCGCCTACTTCGCCACTTCTCTGCGCATCACCCGCACCTGCTCAAGACACTTCACACCGGCGAAGCCCTGCTTAATTTTCACCAGAACTTCGCACCTCGAGTTCACACCTAGGACTTTGTCCAATTCTAATCTGCTTTACTATATCTGGTAAGGTGTCTCTATTTGTATATCCGCCACCTGTTCTATTTCACACTTAAGTACTCACACCATGGCTACACCCTATACTGAGGATGTTATGACCTCTGTAACTGAACTGAAGCTGAAGCGCAGCAGTCGTCGCGGAGCAGTGACCAAGCTGCACAACCGCATCACTAAAGCCATTGAAGTTGGTCCTGATAGGATCAAACGTACTGCCTTGATGGATCTGCAAGGTCAACTGGATACTGCAATTGACGCCCATGCCGCGGTCCAGGAACAATTGGAGGAAATTTACAACTCCGATGAAGGCCTGCGCACTGAAGCGGAAGAGGAGGATGATATTCATCACTTGTCAACTCATACCAATTGGAAATCTGAGGTATGTGACACACTATCTGCACTCACACAGTGGGACCACGCAATCTCGCTGCTTGATGACTTGGAAGTTCTTCTACATAATCCTGCTCCGAATTCTGGATTCTTCCGTGACTCTGTATCTGCTCTCAAACTGAAACGCCATGATCTCATTCGCGCCTGCAGGAAGTACTACCCTGCTCTTGACGGTCTCCAGGATATGTGTGCTCGCATCTCCACCAGCATGACTACCCTGGACAACGTTATGTACACGGCCACCATGGATCGGCCATCAACTACACCTGATTCTGTATCTGTTCCAGCTGTCTCTTCGTCTGCTCCGGATCGCCACACTCTACACATAGATGTGCCGCAGTATGATGGAGACCCATTCAAATGGGCTAACTTTGCTACTATGTTCACCACTACTATTGCCAAACGGGCCAAAGGTCACACCAACCTTGAGATCAAAGGCCATCTGATCAAAGCTGTCAAACATCAAGAAGGACTCAAGATCCTCCATAATCTGCCATCGGATGACATGTCTCTGGACGAGATGCTGAAACGTCTGGAGACCGTCTTCGGAGCACCTGATATTCTGGTACCTCTGATAATTTCAAAGATCAAATCTGTATCCTTATGTGAGCTGTCATTATCTGCCATTGAGAATGTATATGAGAATATTGTATTACCCTACAACAAGTTTTGTTCCCTTGTAGGTGACTCTTTTGGTGCATTCCTCTCCATGTCTACTGTCAACATGATGACTCCCGAGTGCAAGAGGGAGTGGCTGCGGTTCAAGACTCCAGATGCCCTGCCCGACATGGATTCCTTCTCCAGGTTCATCGACCTTCAGAGGAAAGAGCTGCGAGGAAGCCCTACTCTCGTCTCTGTGACGCTACCATCGTCTCACGTTCCTACTCCATCTGTTCGACCATCTTCGCCACGCCCGGATCGTTCCAGACCTGCCACGTCCAAAGCTCCTCCCCCCCGGAGATCCACACAACACTGCCCTGTGTGTGGAGATCAGCACACCCTCACCAGGTGCTCAACATTCAGCGCCTACGACCTCGACAAGAAAAATAAAGTCGTGCGCGAGAAGAGACTGTGCATTAACTGCTTTGGGGAAGGACATGGATGTAAGACGTGCCCTAGCAAGTTCTCCTGTCGCACGTGCAGTGGACGACATCACACCATGCTGCACAGGGATAGGCAGTCCCAACAGAGTGACTCCACCCCTGTGGCTCCGATGATGGTGACCAAGACCGACTCTAAGTCAAGAGGAGTTGCGTCTCTCTATTCTGCGCAAGTCATGATGCACCACGACGGAAACTCTGTTATGGCCAGAGCCCTCCTCGACGCTGGAGCATCTCTGCCTATGATTACCGAAGGTCTCGCGTCTGCTTTGAAACTGCCGCGGACGCATGACCCCATACCTGTAACTGGAATCGCCGGTACTACGCGCTGCACATTCACCGTGACGACTGATGTCTGCTCCGTGGATACCCAGTACAAACTCCATGATGTAACATTTACTGTCATCCCTTCCCTGGCTCCGCTTTCCAAACCTGACGGTGTCGACCGAATTCTAAGCGGACCAGAGCTGAGACATTACTCTCTCGCCGATCCTGATCTGGGCGGGAAAGTCGACTTGGTGCTGGGAGTCACCCAAACTTCTGCACTGACTACTGGATGCCCATTTCAAGTTGGGACACTTCAGGCTTTGCCCACTCAGCTGGGGCTCTGCCTTTCCGGTCCTATGGACTCAGCTGCTCGACCTTCTGTACGCACAGTGACGTCATCATCTCCAACTCTCGAAGAAGATCTGTCGAGGCTTTGGGAGCTTGATAAGGTCCCAGAGGCCTCCACCCACACTGCAGAAGAGGAGTCTGCTCTGGAACAGTTTGAGACTTCCTGTCAACGTGTAGATGGCCGGTACTCTGTGTCTCTCCCCAGAGTTGCTTCACCTCCCGAACTGGGCGACAGTCGCAAGCAGGCGATGTCGAGATTGTTCGCCAACGAGAAGACTCTTCGTGCAAAAGACAAACTGGATGCCTTCAATTCTGTCGTTCGCGAGTATTTTACACTGGATCACGCGGAACTTGTTCCTGCTGCTGATGTCAACAAGCCCTCCTACTACTTGCCAGTACACGCCGTGCTGAAGGAGAGCTCAACCTCTACTAAAGTTCGCGCGGTATTCGACGCTTCTGCTCGTACTTCAACTGGAACTGCGCTGAACGATCAACTGTTAGCTGGCCCGAATCTGTACCCTCCACTGTCTGATATCTTGATTCGGTTTCGATGTCACAAGGTCGCGGTCTCCGGGGACATCTCAAAGATGTTCCGGGAGATACTGCTGAACCCCAAAGAACGCGACTGGCACCGCTTCCTCTTCAGAGACGACAACAACCATCTGCAAGACGCCAGGATGAAACGTCTGACGTTCGGCGTCAAATCATCACCATTCTTGGCAACTCAAGTGCTGAGACACCACGCCTCTACTCATCTGGAATCCCACCCAACTGCTGCGCAGACGATCCTCACGAACTTCTACGTCGATGACGTTCTGTCTGGCGCAACTTCCACGGACTCTGCCTATCATCTGTACAAGGAACTGCGAGAACTCTTCTCTATAGCCGGGATGGACCTGCGCAAATGGAGAACCAACGATGCCCAACTCCGACAACTGATACCTGACGATCTGCTTGAAACTGACACCTGTGCTATTACTTCAGCTGCTCCGAAGGCTCTTGGTGTCCATTGGGATACCAGAGCTGACGTCCTCCACGTATCTACTCCTGATCTGCCACCCGCTGACGCCAAGGTTACCAAACGGACGATTGCTTCCATCACTGCTGGGGTGTTCGACGTTTTGGGACTGTTTGCGCCAGTGGTGATTTCTGCTCGTATCCTGTTTCAAGACATCTGGAGACGCGGTCTATCTTGGGACGAGGAAGTTCCAGACGACCTACAAGTTAGATGGCAACATTGGCTCTCTGACCTGCCTCTCATTCACAATCATGCTGTTCCCCGTCAACTCTCCATCGCCTCCTATCCGGACGCAAAGCTGACCCTACATGGCTTCTGCGATGCATCTTCTGTGGCTTACGGTGCTGCCATCTACGCCCGGACTGAGGCCGCGGACTCGTCTGTATCTGTCTCTCTGGTGATCGCCAAAGCCAGAGTTCTGCCAACTCGACCGACTACTATACCCAAGGCGGAGCTCTCAGGTGCTCTGCTGCTCGCCAAGATGCTCACCCACACGGTCAACGTACTCAATCTGCCCATCACATCTGTCTACGCCTGGACGGACAGCCAAATAGTACTTTTCTGGTTGCCCAAGTCCCCTTCTCAACTGAACCGGTTCGTGGCAAATCGAGTCGCAGCCATCCAAGACCTACTTCCACCTGAACATTGGCGCCATGTGCCTACTGCTGACAATCCAGCGGATCTCACGAGCCGAGGGTCTCGAGCTGTTGATCTCCTCTCCTCCGAGCTCTGGTGGCACGGCCCAAACTGGCTCTCTCAATCTCCCCAATTCTGGCCCCCTCCTTTTCGTTCGCCTCCTACTATCCCAGTCTATTCTGTATCTATCAAACCTTGTCTTGCTCTATCAACCTCTAACTTAGCTTTTATTCGTTATCTGTGCTCTATATGTTCTTCTTTCTTTTCCCTCGTTCGTATTGTCGCATTTGTTTGTAGATTCGCCCACAATTGTGGAGCTGGACATCAATGTACATCTGGACCGCTGACCTTTGCTGAGACGGAACACGCCAAGTCTCTGCTGTACAAGCTCGCACAGCGGCAACAATTTCCCGAGGCCTTCAAAGCTGCTCGGGAGCTGAAACCTCTACCAAGAGGCCACCCTCTACATCACCTCTACGTCAAATTCTCCACATCTGGACATCTGGTAGCTGCCAGCCGAGTTCGACGCCCTGACGCTCCAAACCGGTCTGAGGAACTCATCATCTTGGACACGAGGTCTGAAATGACGAAACTGTTACTGTGCACGCTGCACCGCGCCCACGGTCACCCCGGTGCGTCGGCGCTGCTCTCCATTCTCTCATCCTCTTATCACATCATTGGTCTGAGGAACTATCTCAAGAAACTGACAAGGACCTGCGTGACCTGCCAGAAGGCTCTAGCAAGACCCCTTTCTCACATCATGGGACTGCTGCCTGAAGTACGCACGACGCCCGCGCCGCCGTTTTACAACACCGGTGTGGACTTTGCTGGACCACTCCTCCTGCGCGTAGGATACACCAGGAGGCCTCAGCACATCAAATGTTACATTTCGGTCTTCGTGTGCATGTGCACGAAAGCTGTGCATCTGGACCTCTGCCAATCACTCTCCTCCGAGGATTTTCTAGCCACACTCCGCCGTTTCGTGGCGAGACGCGGATGTCCGGCCCATCTGTACTCAGACAATGGTACAAACTTCTCCGGCGCCCGGGAAGAGATCCGCGCCATCAGGAAGCTGTCGGAATCTGAAACTGTCATCAACTTCACAGCCAACCAACAAATGCAGTGGCACCACATTCCGCCAAGAGCACCGCACTTTGGCGGCTTGTGGGAGGCCGCTGTAAAGGCTATGAAAGTCGGCCTACGAAAGATAGCTGGCCCACACCCCCTCATGTGGGCAGAGATGTATACCCTCATCACTGAAGTCGAGAGCGTCCTCAATTCTAGACCCATCGCCCATTGGGAGCTGACGACCTCAAGGAAGCCAGTAACCTCACGCCAGGCCATTTCCTCATCGGGAGACCGCTGAGGGCGCTGCCCAGCAAGCGTCCGCCCTCCGGCAAGCTCTCCCTAATGAGAAGATGGAACTTGGTGGAACGGCTGCAGGCAGACTTTTGGAAATACTGGTCCTCGGCCTACTTGTCTAGCTGCGTCGCACGAGCGAAGTGGATACGCCCAGGATACTCCCTCCAAGTGGGAGACGTCGTGCTGATCAAAGATGAAAGTCTGAAGTCCCGTGCATGGCCACTTGCAGTAGTAGAAGAAATCCATCCAGGATCTGACGGAGTCGCCCGAGCTGCCACCCTAAGGTGCAAAGGCAAGCTCTATCAACGACCAACCAACAAATTGGTGCCTCTCATCACGGATGCCGACGAAGAGAAACACACCTCCGACACCTCTACCTCCAACGACACATCTGATCTCACTTCCTCACCTCGCCCCCCCTGAGTATGTTCGGGATCCTCATCTTCCGAACAGAGGAGCTACTCAAGGAAGAGCTGAAGCTGCATGAACTGAAACTGAACACTATTCTATATGTATGCATGTTTTTACTTACCTGTATCTGCCTATTTCACTTAAGTTCTAATCTTACACTCGTACCTGTATCACTCTCTATCATCTGTTATGTTCTAATGCATTTCCCTGGTCGACCCTTTACCTGAATCTCATCTCCGGTCAAGGTAATGAGATTCATGGTACTGCAGTAAACCACAGAACATTCACCCAACCATCTCCCTTATATGTCCACATTGCTGTTGTCATCTCGGACGTCTTTCTCTCTCTGACTTGTCCTTTCTCCCCAACTCCCAATTACACTTAACCCATATCTTAACTGCTTAATTAGCTAGTTGCCCCTAGATTAGCTAATCCAATCTGTAGGGCAGTTAGACTGAGGAAGAACCATTCTATCACTGCTAGTGCGACTATTGTGATTCAAATATGAGGCTTTTATGTTACCACAATGAAAACATAATCAACAATCTTCATACAAAAATAACAAACAAACAAATTACTACAAATAAACAATTATACAAGTACCTCATACTTAGTATCATCACTATGACAACTTACAAGTTGCCTAGGCTTCACAAATGACACGATCTTCTTCACACTTTCACCATCTGATCTTCCCTCAAAGTCAATGTAAGAAATAGAACACCTGAACAATAACAACAACGTCAACACAAATAAACACATAAACAACACTATGATAAATACAAACAAAACACAATAACAACAACCCGGTTAATAAAAATAACAACTCAGTCCATATAAATAAAACCACAATAACGACTCAGTCAAATAAAACACTATAACAGCCACTTAGTCAATACAAATAAACACATACACAATGAAACACTATAACAACCACTTAGTCAATACAAATAAACACATACACAATGAAACACTACAACAACCACTTAGTCAACACAAATAAACACATACACAATGAAACACTACAACAACCACTTAGTCAACACAAATAAACGCATACACAATGAAACACTACAACAACCACTTAGTCAACACAAATAAACACATACACAATGAAACACTATAACAACCACTTAGTCAACACAAATAAACACATACACAATGAAACACTATAACAACCACTTAGTTAACTAACACAAATAAACACATACACAATGAAACACTATAACAACCACTTAGTCAATACAAATAAACACATACACAATGAAACACTACAACAACCACTTAGTCAATACAAATAAACACATACACAACAAAACACTACAACAACCACTTAGTCAACACAAATAAACACATACACAACGAAACACTACAACAACCACTTAGTCAACACAAATAAACACATACACAACGAAACACTATAACAACCACTTAGTCAACACAAATAAACACATACACAATGAAACACTACAACAACCACTTAGTCAACACAAATAAACACATACACAATGAAACACTATAACAACCACTTAGTCAACACAAATAAACACATACACAATGAAACACTATAACAACCACTTAGTCAACACAAATAAACACATACACAATGAAACACTATAACAACCACTTAGTCAACACAAATAAACACATACACAATGAAACACTACAACAACCACTTAGTCAACACAAATAAACACATACACAATGAAACACTATAACAACCACTTAGTCAACACAAATAAACACATACACAATGAAACACTATAACAACCACTTAGTCAACACAAATAAACACATACACAATGAAACACTATAACAACCACTTAGTTAACTAACACAAATAAACACATACACAATGAAACACTATAACAACCACTTAGTCAATACAAATAAACACATACACAATGAAACACTACAACAACCACTTAGTCAATACAAATAAACACATACACAACAAAACACTACAACAACCACTTAGTCAACACAAATAAACACATACACAACGAAACACTACAACAACCACTTAGTCAACACAAATAAACACATACACAACGAAACACTACAACAACCACTTAGTCAACACAAATAAACACATACACAATGAAACACTATAACAACCACTTAGTCAACACAAATAAACACATACACAATGAAACACTATAACAACCACTTAGTCAACACAAATAAACACATACACAATGAAACACTATAACAACTACTTAGTCAACACAAATAAACACATACACAATGAAACACCAAAGGTGCGAACCCTCAGTGCCACTACACACCTATTACAATATAATCTCAGACCAAAAAAATAATTTATTGGTCATTCTAATCAAGTATCGTGGATCAATATAGCTGGAGCAATGAAAATTGTACATGTAAACGATGTCTCAGTAAGAGAAGCTAAACAACTGGTGTATATACTTTCAACACAAAACTCCACTTCCAGCAACTCTGTTAACTTCCCAGCAGCATAAAGCAAGCTACCGCAGACCACAAGAATTAAATTAACTGTGGTCGCTAACCCAACCCCGATCATGGACTGTGTGTCCTGATTATATTAACTACTACATATTTGGGAGCAAGCTAGGCTGGTGAGGCTATGCGCATGTGCTAGGGTTGCAAGCCAGGCTGGTGAGGCTATGCGCAAGTGCTAGGGTTGCAAGCCAGGCTGGTGAGGCTATGCGCATGTGCTAGGGTTGCAAGCCAGGCTGGTGAGGCTTTGCGCAAGTGCTAGGGTTGCAAGCCAGGCTGGTGAGGCTATGCGCATGTGCTAGGGTTGCAAGCCAGGCTGGTGAACAGAAGTGATGCAAGATGAACACAAGTGATGCAAGATAAACACAAGTGATGCAAGATGAACAGAAGTGATGCAAGATGAACACAAGTGATGCAAGATGAACAGAAGTGATGCAAGATGAACACAAGTGATGCAAGAAGGTGCTAGACCTGCCTGAAAATAGCGCCAAACTGACGGTGCCAGGTGGGAGATGTCCAATCGGCTGACTGGTCCAGCAGGAGCTTGAGGAGGGACACCTTGGATGGGCAACGGTCGGCTCTGGGAACCTTCACAAGAAAAGAGTGTGCATCATTGCGGGACAGGTCATCAGCCAGGTGGTTAGACCTGGTATCTATGTACACTGGGTGCAAGTGAAGGTGTAGCTGGGCTTCGACAAAGACCAAGCAACGTAGCAGGTGCATAAGTTCCTCTTGTTTGCTAGTTCTTCTAGAGCGTAGGCATGGTACGACTGCCTGGTTATCGCAATGGCACAGGATCCGTTTCCCTTGCCATTCCCTGCCCCAGGTGTCATAGGCTAGGATGATCGGAATCAATTCCTTCTCTGTGATTGACAGGGGTTGTGACAGTGGTCCCCACTGGACTTGAAACCAGTGTTCGTGATACCATGCGCCGCAGCCCCATGACCCTGAGGCGTCGGAGAACACCTCTAGCTGGGGGAGGCAGGGGGGCAGGTGGAGGAATGACACTCCATTCCACTGGCTGATGAACTCCTGCCACCAGGCTAGGTCTGACCGGGCTCCCATGATAATAAAGTCATCCAAGTAGTAGTTGATGAATTCTACTCCAGCTCTCGTCAGGTGCCATGCTAAGGCATCTGCCACGGTGTTAAAGGTTTTAGCTGCCGAGCGTAGCCCGAATGGCAAGACAAGGTCCACATAGGTACAGTTCTCCCAGCGAATGGCTTGGAGGGGGCGGTCCTGGGGGTGGACCGGGAGGAGCCGATAGGCTGATTCTACGTCTATTTTGGCCATGAGAGTGCCTTGACCAAGGCTGGTAATTCTGGCCGCTATGTCATCCACTGTAGTGTAGCTCAGCGAGCACAGCTGGGGGTCTATCCCATCATTCACGCTCGGGCCATTGGGAAATGACAGATCCGTGGTCAGGCGCCAACTTGCCAGTGTTGTGGCCTTTTGGTATTACCCCTATTCTATTAACCTGCAGAGTCGGCATGCGGGAGGTGTCAGATAGCAGACCTAGCAAGCGGCCCAGCGACAACTCTTTACGGATGAAGTCATTCACTGCCTCAGGGTGGGCCGGTGCTGACTGTAACAGCTAACGAGTCACCAGCCAGCGGCTTACTTGATCTGTTAATCCCAACCATTTAAGCAGACCACCTGATCGGTACGTTCATGTTGGTTAGTGGCAAAGCGAATGGGATGTGCTGCTCCCGTGGTTTCCACCATGACGGTGTGACGACCCATCCGGGGTCCCCATGTCGCCCCACCCTATCCACAGGGTGGGAATTCCTGTATCGCTATACAGCAGACCTGATGTGCCTGGACTTCTGTCGCCCACTACACCCTACCAGTATGGAGCTGCCAGGCCTGTCGGTGGTCACCACACCACTGAATATCACAGCCTGGCAGATGGCGCTGTCAGCTCACCTGGACTAGGCCATGGGGTGGTACATTACCAACGGGCTGAGACACGACTTCCGGATAGGCTTTCGCCGAGGGTCGCCGCTGAAGTCAGCTAGCAGCAACCTCCTGGTACGCGAATAATTCCGTCGCTTTGTCCGGGAATCTGGACACCAGCACTGCCGCCATCAGTGAGAAACGCTCAATCCACACCGAGATGTCTGACACTGGGAACCTGGATGGAGCAGGCATGCGACTGGGAGTTAAAGGCAGCTCCACATCCACGCCCACCTCTGCCATCTCTACGAATTCTAGATCGAGAATTCGCTTTATTATTTTGGCTGGCAGGGATGCAGCCAAGTTGTAAGGGCCAGGGAATGTCAGTGCCTGAACCGGCTTCACTATGGGCGTGCTTGCACCACCCGTCGCTGCGGCCGCAGCTGCCAGCAGGTTGAGCCCCTGTGCAGCCACTCCTGATGGTGCAAATACTGGCATCGTTGGTGGTACGTCCGCGTGACTGACAGAAGGAGGTATGGTCGCCACAGCACCACCGTCTGCCCCTGTAGTAATGAAAACGCATTCATGGTACCTATGATGGCATTGACCCGCCTAGGCGGTTTGCCCCTGTAACTGTGGTTGGCACTTACATGAGTGTGAACAGAATGATCGTAGGGGGTGGTTGCCAGATACTACTGTAAAGGGGGTGACAGGCTCACCTACTCCACTCAAGAACGCTCGCTCCTAGTGGTTGTAACAAGGTAACGAGCCATCCCCCATGGTTCAGGAGTTCGTGAGTGGCTGCGAGGGGTGGCGTGCCCCCTGTCAGTGACTATGAGAGGGTGGTGTGCCCTATGTAGATAGAGTGACGTGAGAGGGTGGTGTGTACAACCTAATCACAAGCCACTCACCAATGGAGGAAGCTGAGGCTCCTACTCCAGCTTCCTGAGGGGGGGTTCTCAGATGGAGCTGTGTGAGATCCCCCAGTCCAGAAAGTGGCCTGGAGCCAGGCCAGCTGCTCTCCTGTGAAGGGTGCTTCAGGGCTAGGAGCGGTTGTAGAGCTACTGGAGGTTGTAGAGCTACTGGAGGTTGTAGAGCTACTGGAGGCTGTAGAGCTACTGGAGGTTGTAGAGCTACTGGAGGTTGTAGAGCTACTGGAGGCTGTAGAGCTACTGGAGGTTGTAGAGCTACTGGAGGTTGTAGAACTACTGGAGGTTGTAGAGCTACTGGTGGTTGTAGAGCTCATGGAAAGCTGGTTTGGAACTTCTTTGGTCTGTCACACTCCTGCAAATTTAAGGCTGTACCTTGTTACCAACAGGAACTGGCCTAGGACACTAGGTTTGTCTTTAGCACCTGTATTCACTGCTAGTGGTCTGTGAGGCACCCCAAATCTGCAGAGGCAATGGCAGCTGCCAGCCCCTTGCTGAGCCCCAACCAGTCCCAGCTCCCTCCTTACCTTGTTTAACTACCTTAAACTCTATTTACTAGTGGTGTGCTTGAGCACACTATTGTTAAACGGTTGATACTAACTACTAACTTAGCAACAAAATCAAGTCATGTTATTTAAAATTTTCTTTGTAATATTCTTAATAGTAGTTGTAACACACAATACTTTCGAATTTTCAAGTAAATACCGTTGAGTAGGGCTTATAACTGTGACAAATAGCGTATTAACTTACCACCGCCACTAACTCAAATAGAAAAGGAGCTCCCATAAGTTTTTGAGTTTTAACTGCACCTGCAAAACAATTCAAAGCGCTAAACAATTCAATTTCTAAGGTGATACGGGTAATGATCGCTAAACCGGAGGATTCTGTTTAGTGAAGTGTGGGACGGGGTCAAACACGGAGCGAACACAAAAATACGTGAGGGTCAAAGTACAAAATGACCTACGTACGTCCACACATATATATAAACAAACAAATATCCCTGATTTTCAATTGTGTTACCCCTGAAAGTGTCTCGCTCGCTCGCCAATTAGCTCATGTCATTACGACAGGGAACATTATCCATAAAAGCTAGTACCTCCGTGGAGCCAGAAATTCAGAAAAATAGGACAATGAAAGGTTATAAATTGCTGTTCTGAGTAAGTTCATACATAAATCAACGGTTAATTGTCAGTAATCTCCAAAATAAGAGCGTGACAGACAGACAGATAGACGGACAGACAGACAGATGGACAGACAGACAGACAGACAGACAGACAGATGGACAGACAGATGGACAGCAGGGATTTTTTTAGAAAAATTGCTAAGGGGGGGCAAAATAGAGATTTTTGTTAGCAAGGGGGGGCATGCATGTGTCAGAGTGCATGCATTAATTGTGTGTGTGCCTGTATTAATTATTAATGTGTGTGTGCCTGCTTAAGTGTGTGTGTGCCTGCTTAAGTGTGTGTGTGCCTGCATGATCCAGCTTGAATAGCAGTGACCTTGCAAAAAAAGGGTGAAAAGTAATGTAATTGACATGTCATATTGACACCTTTTTATGATTGTTTGCACCTGCAATAGCTGTACACAAACTGGAGACAGTTGCCAGGCCAGCACTTGCAAGCACAACCACAACAGTTGTGCTTGCAAATGCTGGCACAACCCTGTCAGCCTATATAAGTCTGTGCTTGAGTAGCTTAGTTAGTTAGTTCAAGAAGTCTTGAGAAGATGGATATTCGGCATTACTTTAGTGCAAGCACTTCAAAGCAGTCTTCTACACCAGCATCTACTAGTAGTAGCAGTGAAGATGAGGAGCCATTGTCTTCTGATAGCCAAAGCCTAGAGCCACCTCCAACTAAAAGAAGTCTTTCCAGCACGGCTAACTATAGAGCTAAGTCGAAGTATAGAACAAAATCAGGCCAGCGGAAGTACAACAAAAAGTGGGAAAAGCAGTTTCTTTGGTTAGAATATGATGAAAATTACCGCGGAGCATTCTGCAAAACTTGTCGAAAGTACGATCATCATCCTTCTCAAAAGACAGGTGGAGCATGGATTACAAAGCCATTTAAAAATTGGAAAAAAGCGGTTGAGAAGATGCGTGCCCATGCAAAGAGTGATACTCACATTCGCCGTTCCGAAGCTGAATTGCTGGCTACTAAGAAGGAAGTATCTATTTTAGAGCAACTGCGGAGTGTCACAGAAGAGCAGAGGATCAGAAACAGGAAGGGAATTAAGGCACTTTTGCGATGTACTCACTTCCTTGCACGAAATCACATTCCTCACACCACCAATTTTGCTGCTCTGGTTAATTTGATTGTGTCTTGTGGTGATGATTTAAAACAATTTACTGAAAAATCTGCAAGAAATGCTACCTACACCTCTACAGATTCTGTTTCCGATTTTCTGGAGGCACTGGGATTGTGGGTAGAAGAATCTCAGCTCAAACGCCTTCGCAAGGCTCCTTTCTATAGTGTGATGGCTGACGAATCCACAGATATATCAACAATCGAAGAGCTTTCTCTTTGTTTTCGTTGGGAGGAAAATGGAGAACCCGTTGAACATTTTTTTGACACCATTCCATTGAAAAAAACTGATGCTGCATCTATCTATACCACTTTGACTGACTGGTTCAAGCAGAAGGGTATTCAGCCTACTAAGCTTGTCGGAATGGGGTTTGATGGAGCAGCAACGTTTTCTGGAGTCAGAACTGGAGTCCAGGCGAGACTCAAGAAGAATTCTCCTCGAGCTCTCTATGTTCACTGCCATTGCCACTTACTCCAACTTGCTTGTGTTCAAGCTGCAAACCACACTCCTGGAATTGAGCATGTTTACAAGACATTGCTCACTCTATGGAAATTTTTTCACTACTCTCCCAAAAGAGCAGAACACCTGAAGAGTGTACAGCGTGTGCTTGACCTACCTGAACTGAAGGTCACCAAACCGTCCGACACCCGTTGGTTAGCTCATGAACAATGTGTCAAGGCAGTGAAAAAGAGCTATGCTTCCATTGTGATTGCTCTTGAGACCTTCTATGAGCAAACACATGAGCCAGAAGCACTGGGGCTCAACAAAGCTCTATCAAAGAAGTCTACTGTGATGGCAATCTACCTCCTTGACTTCGTGCTGCCCCAAGTTGCTAAACTAAGCAGATGTCTTCAAGCAGAAAAGCTCGACTTGACCGCTATTTCTGGTTTGGTTGATTCTACTCTGCAAACTCTTCATGAATCTTTGTTACCTGCTGCAAATTGGGTGCTGGAGCTACTAGATGCCCAAGATGAGCTTCAAGCTATCGCAATAATTATTGACTCTGAATCTATCACTTCCTTTCAAGATAAAGTGGCTAAACCCTTCGTCACTGACTTGAAAGAAAATATTTCGAGGAGATTTTCTTCCCAAGATATTGTAGCATCATTTAGTATCTTTGACTCTTCAAAGCTACCACAAAAAGACTCTCCTGATCTGTCGTCATATGGGGATGAATTCCTTGGTGTTCTTGAGGACCACTACGGCAAGGAACTTGCAGCCAAGTCAGTAGAGGGAGAGGAATTTACCGTGCCAGCTTTAGTTTCCTCTGACATTCGCACAGAGTGGGTGACATTCAGGAGATACATCACTACTCGGCCTAAGGAAGACAATACGAAATTGCTGATGGAATTAGCTACCAACAGCATGCTTGTACAGATGTTTCCCCATCTCAGTGACCTTGCCAAGGTGTGCCTTTCGATTCCTGTTGGGACAGCATCTGTGGAACGAAGCTTCTCCCAAATGAAGATGATCAAAACAAGGCTAAGGAGGCGTCTTGGAGAACAAAATCTAGCTCACCTGATGAGAATAGCAATAGAAATGCCTGAAGAACTTCCAGATGACATTGTAGAAAGTGTAATCGATATTTGGAACAGAAAGACTAGACGTATTGCTGTATAAATGTATTGCTGTATAAACGTATTGCTGTATAAATACACTTATATTTTGCTTAAGGGGGCAATAGGGCATTTTTGTTGGAAAAAAATTTTTTTTTTTTTTTTTAATTTTTTTATTGTAGATACAGGCTTACTGGAAGTGGATCCCAAGTTTCAAGACCATTGGACATTTCTACAGCTTATAATGATTTTTTTATACACACTAGTTCATTGTTTCAGTTATTGAATCACCCGGGAAAGAACCGTTCACTTTATTTCTTACCGTTACTTTCTAACGATCGACTATTTCTTTGTTTACTGTCAAACCTACGCTTTTTATAGTTCAAAATGAAGCACACAGGAAGTGCTCAGTGACTATAGCAACAAGCAATTACGTAGAAGAAGTAGGCGGGAGTGCGCACGGCCGATGTTTTTTTTTTTTTTTTTTTGCTTGATTGGAACTTGAACTTGTGTCCGCATGGCTCTCTCTTTATTCTCGTTGTTTCTTGAAACTACGCCGAGGAGAACTTGTAGAAAGCGCCCTAAAGGGTTCCTTGGCACTCAGTGGCAACAACAGTCACCTACTAAACGAAGAAGGATGGATTCAGAGGCTACCCGTCCCTCGGTGAGTAAGACTAAATTATTTAGCTCACCACCTAGGTCTATAGGGTTTACTTCTGAAAGCTCTAGTGCTCTATTGCGCCCAAGAAATAGTAAATCCTCAAGTCCATTGTCAGACAATAGTTCTGTAGCTCTCCCTGATGCTGGTTCAACTGAAGCAGATAAATATTATATACTGGGCATTAGGCTAATGAGAATGGCTAATGAGAATGGCGGTGGTGAGTCTAGGAATGACATGGCAGAAGCAAATGAACTTGACAATGCAGAGTCAGATCAAAATGATGATGCAGAGTCAAGTGAAAATGATGATGCCAAGTCAAGTGGTTCAGAGGAGGAATCCTCTGAGTCAGATTCTGAGGCTAGTAGCAGTCATGATGATCAGGCTGACTCTGACGGGGTTGGTGTCGGCAGTGACGTCCCATCCAACGATTGGACCGAGCCCCCATCAGATGTTACTGTAACGTTTAATGGAACTTGGTCTAACCAATATATCAAGATAACTTCTAAAACCTTAATTTAGGTCTAAATATTCATTGTATGCAATATTATGCTTTCTTGCAGGCATTGTCAGCTGTTATTACAAGTGTCGTGTTTAACCTCAATTATCTCAAAACTACATTTTCCCAAAGTGGTCATACTTCGGTACATCATAACTTACTCTCACTATTTTTTTATTTTTATGTTTATATATCATCTTAAAGCTCATATTCTACTCTTTAAAATGAACTGATACTTTTTCAAAAAAAAATTTTTTTCTTTAGTTATGCAAGTTTTTCTAAAAAAAAATGAATTTTTGGACATTTTTGGACAAAAACAATTATAAAAAAAAAAATAAGGAGAAATTCCAAAAAGTATCAATACAATTATGAGATAAAAGTATACTGAATGTGTGAAAAAAGTTTGGAGTGTTGAGGATCATGTCTGATGGGGGTTACATCGTACCTAATAGGTAAAGGGTGAGTGTACGATGAAACCGATCACTTTGGGTGGGTGGGGCCAAGTTGATATATCTGTAGCTCATCTTGAAGATGATGCTTTACTCATCATTTTATGACTTGAAGTATGAAAAAATACACATGGATGACTGATTTATGACCAAATAAGCAAAATACCCCAAAAATGCCCTATTCCCCCCTTAAATAAAATTGTTTGTTGCCTAATAATTAGACTAATGGATATAATAATTTAAAAAAATGCAGTACATAGTCACACAGGTCTATTTAGAATAATGAAATTTCATTTCAAATGCTCAAGGGGGGGCACAAAATCCTCTAGGGGGGGGCGCCCCCCCCCCCCCCCCCCCCCAAAAAAAACCCTGCCGATGAAATAATTTACTATCAGGTGATCTTTGGGAGATGCAAGTCTTGAGGGCAAATTATTTCTTCACGAGGGGGCGGTTACATGATCCATTTTTTTGGGGGGGGGGGGGTTTTTTTTTTTTTTTTTTTTTTTTTTTTTTTTTTTTTTTTTTTTTTTTTTTTTTTTTTTTTTTTTTTTTTTTTTTTTGGGGGGGGGGGGGTTTTTTTTTTTTTTTTTGTTTTGTTTTTTCCTTCCGGTCGCAAATTTTTGTCCTTCGAGGCTATCTGAGTGGTTCTGAGGTGGGCTTGTGGGTTTTTATTAGTGTGTACATGTACTAGAGTCATTCTTTTTAGTGCCCGCATGTACTGGAGTCATTCTTTTTAGTGCCCGCGTGTACTAGAGTCATTCTTTTTAGTGCCCGCATGTACTAGAGTTATTCTTTTTAGTGCCCGCATGTACTAGAGTCATTCTTTTTAGTGCCCGCATGTACTGGAGTCATTCTTTTTAGTGCCCGCATGTACTAGAGTTATTCTTTTTAGTGCCCGCATGTACTAGAGTTATTCTTTTTAGTGCCCGCATGTACTGGAGTCATTCTTTTTAGTGCCCGCATGTACTAGAGTTATTCTTTTTAGTGCCCGCATGTACTAGAGTCATTCTTTTTAGTGCCCGCATGTACTGGAGTCATTCTTTTTAGTGCCCGCATGTACTAGTGTCATTCTTTTTAGTGCCCGCATGTACTAGAGTTATTCTTTTTAGTGCCCGCATGTACTAGAGTCATTCTTTTTAGTGCCCGCATGTACTGGAGTCATTCTTTTTAGTGCCCGCGTGTACTAGAGTCATTCTTTTTAGTGCCCGCATGTACTAGAGTTATTCTTTTTAGTGCCCGCATGTACTAGAGTCATTCTTTTTAGAGCCCGCATGTACTGGAGTCATTCTTTTTAGTGCCCGCGTGTACTAGAGTCATTCTTTTTAGTGCCCGCATGTACTAGAGTCATTCTTTTTAGTGCCCGCGTGTACTAGAGTTATTCTTTTTAGTGCCCGCATGTACTGGAGTCATTCTTTTTAGTGCCCGCATGTACTAGAGTTATTCTTTTTAGTGCCCGCGTGTACTAGAGTTATTCTTTTTAGTGCCCGCATGTACTAGAGTTATTCTTTTTAGTGCCCGCGTGTACTAAAGTCATTCTTTTTAGTGCCCGCATGTACTAGAGTTATTCTTTTTAGTGCTCGCATGTACTAGAGTCATTCTTTTTAGTGCCCGCTGTACGGGAGTCCATTCTTTTTAGTGCCCGCATACTAGAGTCATTCCTTTTTTAGTGCCCGCAGATGTCCTAGATTATTCTTTTAGGCGCATGTACTTGAGTCATTCGTTTTTAGAGCCCGCTGCTACTGGAGTCATTCTTTTTAGTGTGCCCCGCGGTGTACTATAGTCCTTCTTTTAGTGCCCGCATTAACTAGAGTCATTCTTTTGTAGTGCCGCGTGTACTAGAGTTATTCTTTTTAGTGCCCATACTGAGTCCCATTTCTTTTTATGCCGCATTACTAGAATTATTCTTTTTAGTGCCCCGGTACAGAGTTATTCTTAGTCCCCAGTTATAGAGTCATTCTTTTTAGTGCCCGCATGTACTAGAGTCATTCTTTTTAGTGCCCGCATGTACTGGAGTCATTCTTTTTAGTGCCCGCGTGTACTAGAGTCATTCTTTTTAGTGCCCGCATGTACTAGAGTCATTCTTTTTAGTGCCCGCGTGTACTAGAGTCATTCTTTTTAGTGCCCGCATGTACTAGAGTCATTCTTTTTAGTGCCCGCATGTACTAGAGTCATTCTTTTTAGTGCCCGCATGTACTGGAGTCATTCTTTTTAGTGCCCGCATGTACTGGAGTCATTCTTTTTAGTGCCCGCATGTACTGGAGTCATTCTTTTTAGTGCCCGCGTGTACTAGAGTCATTCTTTTTAGTGCCCGCATGTACTAGAGTCATTCTTTTTAGTGCCCGCATGTACTGGAGTCATTCTTTTTAGTGCCCGCATGTACTGGAGTCATTCTTTTTAGTGCCCGCGTGTACTAGAGTTATTCTTTTTAGTGCCCGCATGTACTAGAGTCATTCTTTTTAGTGCCCGCATGTACTAGAGTTATTCTTTTTAGTGCCGCATGTACTGGAGTCATTCTTATTAGTGCCCGCATGTACTGGAGTCATTCTTTTTAGTGCCCGCATGTACTAGAGTCATTCTTATTTGTGTCAGCATGTACTAGATTCATTTTTATTAGTGTTCGCACGTAATCGTTTTATTTATCTTGGTAATGTCTGTTTTTACTATTGTCCACTGGAGTATTTTTTTAGCGGTTTTAGCTGAGTTGGGATAATTATATTGCATATTCAATGTAGATAGATTTTGATAACACTGGACATAAGAACAAAGTAAAGATGTTTATTACTTGTATAGATGATACATAATTTAAATGAGATGACTAAAAATAAAAAAAAAATAATTAATAGTACTTCTAATTCTTTTAGAAGGGCATGACGAAACTGAAAAGTCCCTCTGCAGATCTTCTTCCCCAGATGATAGAAGGTGTTGACTCTATGTAGTTGTTCTACGCTGTGTAGGTGTGTGTTTGTGGCTGGGACTGATTACTTCATCCACAGATAGAAACGCTTGAATTTGGCCAAGGACTACCAGGTCCAGCTGCTCCCTCGTCAGCGCACTGGCCTCATCCCGCTTAGACAAATAGTAGTCTCTGTCAAACTGAGCAGAGCACTTGGTGGCACAGCCACAGCCCCGGGCTAAAAACTGGTCTAACTGCTCAGTTGAGGTAAGTCGTTTCGTCCTTGCTGGTGATGGCTTTCTTAACCTCTTCCTTTCCTTTACACAGATGATGCTGCTCCGTCGGCAGGCAACGGACACAGTATCGGAAGGGGAAAGAAAAGTGGGGTCGGAATGAGGTGGTGACAAGAAAACAGATGAGTGGTCAGGATGCAATGATGAAGGCTCGATGTCTGGTACAGAGCAGTCCAAAGAATCCAGAGGATCATAGAGGTCATCTTCAAACAATGGAGTAGCAGAGCCTGACTCTGCTGATGAGGCATCCCTAGAAGCTTTATAATAAGTTGTTTTGTTTTTTGTTTTTTTATAGAAAACATTATTTAAATATAAATTTATTACCTTCATAATAGTTGGTAAAATGGCCATCAAATTCTTCATCACCTAAAAAAAAAACGATGATGAACTGATGAGGATAGTTAACTGTAATAAGTGACTTACAGTCAGAAAGTGGGTCCTCACTTCCTGGAGCCATGAATTCGCTTATGAACTCCTCTATTGCTTCAGCGTCAGCTCCACCCATCATGTCCAGACCATCACGGTGGCTGAGGTTTAATGCTCTAGCAAGATTCCTGGCTTCACTCATGATAGCCACTGTACTTACTACTAAACTGAGAGCTGTATTTTCCCGCCATTGACGGCGGCATTTACCGCGGATTGGGCCCGCGCTAAAACCCAGACTTAGTAATGGCCCGGATACGAGTTCAGGAGTAAGTGAAGTTCATGAATTCACGGGCTTATTACTATCATTCTAAAGAGGGCCTGATCTTCAAACTTTGCAGGTAGATGTATTAAGGGTTTATTATTTTATATATGCAATAAAAAATAATTGATAAAAAAATGACAATTTTGATCGTAGCTAGAAACGGTACTTGCCGCGTTGTGCCCGATTTTCCCGTAGTGGGTCACATATTATGTTTTTGTTATTATTACTGTTATAACAAATTTAGTCAGGGTTTTATCTAGAAATTTGTTTGGAAAGGGGTGGGAGGAGTTTGGTCATATCTGCCACCCTTAGGATGTAAGACATAAAATATTTATAACTAGCAAGTACCCCATCTCATAGTGGCGCTTGACGTATTGCACAGTAAGAATGCAGTAGCATAAGTTAGTTTTATTCATTGTTATCATTCTCTACATCAGTTTCCCTCTCCTGCTCTCTTTTCCCCTGAACTATCTCAGCTTTTCTTATCCCCAACCTTTCCTTTTTTTTCAGCTTTTTTGTCGAGTCATAGAGTCCCTTC
>WLWD01002323.1_pt1 | contig 41263 bp, 26 predicted proteins | sample 6712731 | NCBI WGS metagenome assembly WLWD01 (sample SAMN12718690, study PRJNA576275) | sponge metagenome | isolation source: marine sponge | host: Mycale hentscheli | place: New Zealand: South Island, Marlborough, Capsize Point | collected 2014-11-01
CCCCCCCCCCCCCGCACAATAATAATAGAAGGAAAAGGGTCGGCGACGCCAGACTAGCAGAGACGGGGGCTCAAAGGTTAATGTCATGACAACAGGCGGTCATTTAATAGAAATAAAATAGAAATGGAGCCGGATGAGAATCAGGACTATATCATAGATTGCAACTGTGGCAATAAGTTGGTAAGTTGAAAACCAGTTTCAGGATACTGGCTGCACTCACTGTCAACACCTGTTACTCATGCGCTATTATAAAGTCGACTTATTTATAATCTGCCTTATTAATACTGCTTTATTAATACTTTTGTTTTGTTTATATTAGGACTTTTGTACTTTGGTTGAAGGTAGCCAATGCAAGAGATGGGAACATTCCATATGTATCGGGTTCTGCAATCTAAGCGATGATGACGATTACATCCATAAGTGTTATAGATGTACAGATAGGAACCCTCTACCAAATATTAAAGTAAGTCAAGAAGTCCTGGGACTACTTTGGACATCCCAGGATATTTCACTGGATGAGAGCTAAAAGTCCCAGTTTTATTATATAAAGTCTCAGACTTTTACTTTACTTCTGTTTTAATTCCTTATGATGAATTAAATTTGTAAAAGAACCAAAACCCACAGAGGTGAACTTTATAAACTACTGGCCCCTAGAAAATTACTTTTAGAGTAAATTTAGAATGATTTTCCTATTAGTTGGGATAAGATAGTATTGGATCTTAATTAATACTATTTATCAACTAGGCAGATTACAGCTGCTTATCTAATTAAAGGATTGCTCTCTCAATATGTGAAAAAGGGGCTCATTGAAAAAATCACTAACCGTAGAGTACTCACAAATGTGTAAAAAAGAAAGGATGTTTTTTGACCATGCCCTGCTTAATTGTATTCACAGATACTGAGGCCTTGAAATTACTAGTCCAGTGGAAGTTTTGTTGAACCAAGAATTTTATGATGCATAGTTGTTTTTAGCAGAATGTGAATCTTTAGAGGGTCCAAGTTCTTAATCCACCTGGTACCACTTCATACTACTATGGCCCCCAACAGTCTTAAAAGCGGGTTTTGTCCAGGGGGGGGAGGGGTCAGTGGAGAAAGGTCACTTAAGTGTAGGGTCAAAATTAATTGTGTTTTAGTGCCCATGTGCATTTTAGCCTCAGAGGTAATCGGTTAACAGGGACTTGTTAGCAAATGACCTGTAGAGAGGACCAGCTGCCTCTCTTTATTGTATTTTCTACTGTAAAAGTCAGTGGGAGTGCTACTTTTTAGTGACTTTTTTAGCATATATTTGGGGGAGAATCACCAGAGAGTGCAGAAAGTCTAGTCTCTGTGGGAACTATTTTTTGGCCACCACAGTATTATATTTAATAATTGATATACATTTATTACAGATAATAGTCCAAGTAAGAAGAATTATACACCATTTAAGATCAGCAAATAGAGTAGAAATCAAAAATTTGATGCGGGAATTGGAAATAGAAGCTGATATTCTAAAATATGCTCTGAGTGAACTTGAAAAAAATCAATACTTACGTTGGACAACTAAAAGGAAAAGGTTAGTTCATTAAATTTAGTATCTAGTTGCTAATCATTTCATTTAATATAATATTTTACATCATACAGATCATTCAAGCTAATAAACTACAATAAATGCTTAAGGTGCTACTTTAAAGTAAGTACATATGTATTTTTTTTTTACAACAATACAAGTTTATGTTTAATCCTATTTTATAGGATGAGGACAGTGTCATGAAGGATATAAGCTTTTTTGAGTTAATATAAGCATTTTAACATCATAATATCTATTATTTGTCATGCTGAGCTGTTATATAAGCACAACATATTTTTATGTAATAATTGTGGCTCTTAAATGTTTATTTCTTACTATTTAGCCGACTGGAGTGGATGAGGAAAGTATCTCAGAGGTAATTTATGTGTCATATTTATTATCAAGATGTTTTTATTTTACGCACGTGAATAACATAATGAAAAGAAAACGTGAATGTTTATATATCGTTAAAAAGAGCATTTCATTAGCTACAAAATTATCTATTGAGCATGTTTACGTACGTGTGGACAAAGAGTTACAAATATTTTTATGTGGTATTGAGGCTATTAAATGTTTATTTCTTACTATTTAGCAACTTGACACTAATACTGAACAAGAAATTAATGATGTAATTCGTATTTGCTGTAACTATATGTATTTCAATATAAAAGAAAAGTATAAAATGGATGATTTATTTATAACTGTTAGGAAGAACCGGAGTTTCGTTAAAGGTAATTAAAAAACAAATTTTTTTTTAATGGGTGTAATCTCCATTCCACTTTGTCATTTGGATTATTTTTGTTTCATTACAGAGATTTGCAGATCTAGAGATAAAATCTGATACAATATTTTGTTAATGGTGGACACAGTTCCTTTAGCTTTTATGATATATGTATTACTTTTTTTTAATAGCAAAACTTAACTTCCAAGTATATGAAATTATCTGAGGAATTTCTGGAATTGAAAGATGAGGTTAAAAGATTAAGCGTAAGTTTTTATTTTCTAAAGTTATTGAATAAAGGATAACAATGTATTGGTACTTAAAATGTGGTAAATAAAAGAAACTTGGATAAAATTGAAAGTCCATTTTATTAATATAATAATTTAGCCGTGATACTTATACTTACTTATTTCAGACATTATTCTCCACACCAACTTTTAAATATTATTGAGCATGTCTTAGATGTTTTCATTCACAACTATGAGGTGAAGCAGCCTTTTAAATGCGTTAGCCACTTAAATTGTATTTTGCAATTTAAGATTTACTTTTATTCCAGAGAGAAAATGAAGAATTGAAGGGCGTAAGTTTTTAGTTTTGAACTATTCAATGGTGAGCTAATTCATTTTATTAACTTGCATCACACTACAGATTGTAAAGCATTGTTACGGCGACACAATTCCGATTGTTCCCATGGCTATGTTCAAGGCAAGTAAAACAGCTTTCTTGATTTAAAAAATTTATATTGCTTTTATTTTTTAGTTTTTGAACATATACAACAAAAACTAAAAAATGGCAACACCCTAGAAGAAATTCACAAACGTCACTACGTAAGAGTGTTTCGTTTAAATTTTTATGCAATTAATTTTGTTTTTGTTTTATTTAGTTGGATGGTCAGACGTACGCTAAAAAAATTAAAACTTTTCCTGTAAGTTATTTTTTGTTACTGTTCAGTTTTTTATAGTTATTTTCTTAAATTTAGAACATACAAGCGTTTACCTGCGAAGGATGCAATAAAACTTTGACATCAGTTTCCAGTTACCGAAGTCACGTACACAAGTGTTGCAAAGTCAAACACCCAATCCCTAAGGAATATACAAAATTGAAAGTTATGCCGGTAATGAAATGTTTTCTAATATTTAATTTATTATATATAATTTATTTTCTTAATTAAAACTTTATTTATTAACCACAAGGCTCAAAAGCAGCTGGCAGGCACAGAGAGGACAGGCTTTTGGTGGGATTTTTTTTTAGGGTGGAACTATCCCACAAACTCGTTAATTATTCATGACATTTTATTTTCCACCATAACTTTGTTGTTGTTCGTCCAATATCCTTGACTTTGATGCCAAAAGATAGCTTATTTTAAAGTGCTTTTCGGTGATATACTTTATTTAAAGCGCAGCAATTAAATTACAGTGATTAAAGTTATTCTTTTGCCCGGGAGACTAGTTCTTCACTTCAGTAGTCCGCCTCTGCTCTACCTGATCGTGCCGTTCGTCTCTGCTCTTCCTGACCTGTTAGTATTTAACTGGGATAATTTAAACTAAGTGAAAGTCATAACTAGCAGCGTAATTACGAGTGCTCAAAAGCAACTGTCAGTTTTATCTACTTATGAGTTATGTGTGGATATAACAGCATGAGCCCTTGTAAATGACCACTTAGCCGCAGTTTAGGTGGTGTTAATTCCAAGCAATACAGTTATAGTCTCGCAAGCCAGACCTCTGGAGGGTAAAAAAGAGAAGGGGGGGTTTGGTGAAATTGGCTTGACCAGTTCATTTTCACTACGCCATAAAAATCGTGGCAGACATGCGCAAACCCTACGTCATCATCCGGCACTGGTCACAGGGGTCGGGGTTCTGCCCACGCCTGGTTGGCACTGGTTGGCCCCGACCACCAGCGTCAACAGCGCGATCACTACTACTGACTCTCTCACCAGTAGCTAATCTAGATACCATGATTTTATTTTTTTATATTTTTTTTTATATTTTATATTTTTCTGAATAAAAAGCAGTTTTTAACCATTTCGTTCCTGAATTAATTTTAGGTCCGACGACCTCTGTTCCGTCAGTTCTGTTACAGACCACACACCACAATGATAGATTCTGACTCTTCCGCGCCCCCTTGCACTCTGATTTGAGACCCCTTACCCAACCAAGCGTCCCTTAGGCAAACGACTATTACCTATTCGCATCTGCAGAAGGCACGGGCTTACCCCGCTACGAATTACGAACGGTAACTGATGACAACCATATAATATCATATCGCCTGAGATTACCCAATATTGCCCAACTCAACCTAGTTTATATGTATATGAGTTTTTCACTCTCTAAGCTGAAGCACTGTAATTCCTACGGGTTGGTAAAGGGGTGCTGGGTTGTGTAGCCCAGCATCACTTAGAAGTGTAGAGCGGGAATTGTGTCACTCGGACTATTAACTATCACAAAAGATAAAAAGACAAATACATGTAATTATTGTTTTGCTCTCATTTATAGCAAATTGATGTCTACTGGACCAAATCCTAAGCGCCTCTGCTTACAGAAAATGGAAGAGAAAGCATCAAATGCACCTCCTCAAGCAGAACCACAAGCAAGCGGTAAGAATGCATGCACTGTCCAATATCTACGTCGTGACTCTAATCGCCTGCGGTTGTATGAAATAGATGGAACAAGTGCACCATCTTCTGATCAACCAGTGGTATCAGAACAAGATGGAATGGAAAGAGCAAGTGCTTCAGCTTCTGATCAACCAGTAGTATCAGGACAAGATGGAATAGAAGGAGCAAGTGCATCATCTTCTGATCAACCAGTGTCGCCAGGACAAGATGCACTGGTAGGGGACTGGGTAGAGGGTGTAGCTACATAGGTAGGAGACTGGGTAGGGGGATATAGTTAGGTATAGGAAATAGTACGGTTACAGGGTTGTCTGAGCACAATTGTTACCCAATGGTAGTTGTGATGTGTTTGTCAACTGTCTCTGTAGAGTGCACAGTTAAACATATGGATGTGTTTTTTTTCATTGGTTTTTTCTTTTTTTTAATTGCAATGTAGGACTTTGACAGATTGAATGAAAAAATTTCCAAAACTGATGAAGAGATTGAGGAACTTAAGAAAGAAATTTACCGAACGAATGAAGAAATAAAAAAATATCAGTTAGAGCTTAGTATGGAATCTGATGAAGATAAGAAGATGGACCTGTGAGACATATTGAATGAGCTGAGAAATGACAAGGATGAGCTGAGAAAGGAAAAGAATAAATGGGCAGAACTGTTGCTGAAAAAAAGTGATCTGGAGATGAGACGTGAGATGAATAAAGGTGAAGCCAATATTATTCAGATTACCTGTGTGGGCACACTTAATAACCGGTTGCTGTGCGGGATAGGTCCTTTAAACTCTTATCGTGTGTTTATTCGTGAAATCTACAAATCATTCTCCGACATACTTTTTAATAATCACAGTACACATCTTTTTATTACTGGTAGCCCAGGAACTGGGAAGTCCTGTTTCAGGGTATACTTATTACATCTTTTGGTAGAGAAAAACATGGCAGTGGAGTACATTTGTGGCTACTTTAAAGTCTTCAATAAACCTGATCCAAAGTTTCGTATATGGGATTTGCTGAAATATGATTCGGCTCCAATACGATTTCACACATCCTTAGCTACTAACATCATTTTGTTTAGTCCAGGAAAGACTAAGCCTGTACTCAAACTATTTAAACCTGTGGTGCCGGGGCCTTTCACAATTCCCAAAAAAAGGTTGAACATGCCAATTTGGACTCGAGAAGAATTGTTACAGGCTGCTAGATTGCTTGAATTTTCTGATACTGATTTAATACTGAAAAAGTACAATTTATTTGGTGGAATAGCATGTTATTGTTTCAATGATGTGTTAGATAAATTTGTAGTAAAGGGACAGATTGCGAAGCTAAGTATATCTCAGATTGCAGTTAGGTATAGACCTTAGTCATATATTTTTCATCGTTACGTCGCTTCTGATTCGGATACGACTTCTACAGCAACTGACGCGACTGTGGATCCTGAAATCCATGTAAAGTTTGCATCTGATGAGATTGCAAAGATGGTGTACGACCACCTGAGCTCTAAAGAGAAGGACTATATGATTAAGTATTTTGAAATAGAACTTTCGGGTCCATATTCAAGCCTTAGAGGAACTATTTTTGAACGATTCGTACATGATTATATTGGTGATGGGCAATCTTTTCAAGTTTGTTCTATTAGCTCAACAACCACTGTTGAGTTTGTTTGCAAAACCACATATTTCTTTACAAATCTGTCGGAAGTACCATCAAAGAAAGGACTGTTGCTGACCTACGCGGGGCAACGAAAAAACCATCGATTCAGTCCTGTCACCTAATATAGTCTTTCAAATAACTGTACGGCAACATCGTACTCTTACTTTTTGGCTATATTACAGGACTTAGTGCAAACTTTGAAGACTGATGAAGATAATAGTTTCACACTTTACTTTTATTTTATAATTCCAAAGTCGATTTTATTTTATAATTCCAAAGTCGATTTTTAATAAATTTACTTACTCAAAATTATCTTTACCAAACAATATACAAATTTTTGTTGCATGTCCAACAAATAAATGATGCTTATATTTTGTAGTTTCACACTATACTTTTATTTTATAATTCCAAAGTCGATTTTTAATAAATTTACTTACTCAAAATTATCTTTACCAACCAATATACAAATTTTTGTTGCATGTCCAACAAATAAATGATGCTTTTATTTTGTAGTTTCACACTATACTTTTATTTTATAATTCCAAGTCGATTTTTAATAAATTTACTTACTCAAAATTATCTTTACCAAATAATATACAAATTTTTGTTGCATGTCCAGCAAATAAATGATGCTTTTATTTTGTAAAAAAATGTTTGCGCAAATGTAATGATCTAAAAAAGAACCGAAATGGGTGTGGCTTGTTGAACTCTGTAGAAGTCATTGACATGGTGTATTTTTTCCTCATGTGTCGGAATACAGTGGAACCTCTCATAAAGGACCCTCCGAGAAAGGGACACTGTGTTAATTACCTCGCAGAGAAGGTCACATCTTTATCCCCAAATATTTCATTTCCTACCATTAAACAACTTGGTTTGTTGAAGATTAAACCTTTTCAAAACTTTGAAATCTCTACCCACTCTGTGAATGAGAAGTGGCCTATTGAGTTTAGCTTCATGGTGGTTGGGTCTCTTTATGTACAAACATTCTCTGGCTAACCAAATACATGTGTACACTTGCAAATGATTTTCTTTTATAAAGTCTTTATACTTATCATATAAAGTGGTTGAAAAAGTTTAGTGACAATGCCTGATGGAACCAAGGAAATACAAGTAAATATGCAAAAATTCTTTCAAGTAGTTGTTAACCGTTACAACTAATCCATCCATCTATTAAGACATATTAGCTCTATGAGGAGAAAATACGCCATGTGAAAGACTTCTACAGAGTCAAACAACTTAGTTGGTTGAAGATGAAACCATTTCCAAACTTTGAAAGCTCCACCCACTCTGTGGGTGAGAAGTGGCCTATTGAGTTTGGGTTCATAGTCGAGTCTCTTTGTGCACAAACTTATCCTTTGGCTAACCAAATATATGTGTACACTTGCAAATCATTTTTTTTTGCAAAATGGTATAATGCTTATGATATAAAGTGGTTGAAAAAGTTTAGTGACAATGCCTGATGGAACCAAGGAAATACAAGTAAATATGCAAAAAATACTTTCAAGTAGTCACTAACGGTCGGAACTAATCCATCCAAATTAAGACATATTAGCTCTATGAGGAGAAAATACGCCATGTGAAAGACTTCTACAGATAGAAACAACTTAGTTGGTTGAAGATGAAACTATTTCCAAACTTTGAAAGCTCCACCCACTCTGTGGGTGAGAAGTGGCCTATTGAGTTTGTCTTCATAGTCATGTCTCTTTATGCACAAACTTATTCTCTGGCTAACCAAATATATGTGTACTTTGCAAGTGTGGACACGGATTTGGTTAGCCAGAGGATAAACTTGTACGTAACAAGACCCAACTATGAAGCCAAACTCAACAGGCCACTTCACAATGACAGAGTGGGTGGAGCTTTCAAAGTTCAGTAAGGCTTTCAACTTCAACAAATGCAGTTGTTCAACTCTGTAAAAGTCATTGACATGGCGCATTTTTACTTCAGTGAGCCAATTTGTCCCATACTTTAGAAGGATTAGTTCTGACTAGCTGGTAAACTAAAACAGGGTTGACACTAGCTATTGAGTAGAATGTTATTCATATTGGTGTTTGTGGTTACATATGTGTGGTTGCAGTTGAATAACTAAAGTATTGCTCTGACATCTCTACAATGTGAAATTTACTCAGAACCCTCGTCTCATAGGACAATAAGATTTAGTCATAATCACTACAAATGTTATGCATAAAACAAAGTTTTCTGCATAGGAGATCACATGCTCAATCATTTTGTTTAACAAAACTTGTTATTAATCAATTTTTGCTGCTGAATAATTAGGCTACAAGTCAAAGGCTGGTAAAATGGCCACCCGTTTTCCCACGACATCTGTATATCAAGTAATATTGGAGCATGTATGCTAGTATTGCTATTCTGTCACTGTAATTGTATTTATAGTGTAATGATATAGGAGAACAGTTGTTCTATACGAGTGTAAAATTTAATATACATTTAATTAGCATCAAATAAATCTGGATAGGAAGTCACTTCTATGTATTCTAAATCACATTTATATTTACACAAGTTATGGTTATATGTATTTGATTAAATAATTACTGTAACAATAGCCTAACACTACTGTGATGTAACCACAACATAAAAAAAGCATTACAAGTAGCCATTTGACTTATCAGAGCCAGTTAAGACTTTTTTCATTAGGTGTCTGGGATCACCATTTATGCTGAAAACATCACTCGGGTACTACAACTTTGGCTGATATCAATTTCGGGTCACATATGTTGTAAGCTCTATTTATTAAGCACTAGATGGTGCCTCTGTGTACTACTTTAAAGTTGTGATGAGAATTAAAATGGGTGTGTCTGTTGGTACTCGTAGGCTTGTGATAAATTGATGGTTGCACTTGATTTCCTTCTTTCATTGCAATTACGTCCAGGAATAACAGTTGATTTTCTTGTGCTTCTTCTGTGGTGAACTATTGATGGATTCTGCTTGTTTAAATGTTGATGAAATACTTGTAATTCAGAGTGGCCATATGGCATGAGAACAAAGGTGTCAACATATCACACCCACATACTTGCTCTGAGTTTGGCACCGTTCAGAGCTCTTTCTTCAAGATCTTCCATGAAGATGTTGGGAACTACTGTTGGAATAATGGTGACCCCATAGCTGCTCTTTCCAGTAGCTCAAAGAATGCATCCCAAAATGTTTTGGACTGAACTTAAAAAATTTGAGGAATAATTAATCAAAATAAAATGTGTAACAGTTTCAAATGATCTCATAATAACACTTCACCTGTACAGCTAAGTAACATTGCCAAAGTAAGATTAAAGTTTTAGAAGTAGATGTAAATAAAAAAAATCTTCAAGTTGACTTCAGAAGACTATGTAGTTGTCAAAAAGGAAAACTCTAACAAGTAGAGATATGTCTAAAGTTTAAAAGCCAAATCCTATCTAGCTGTTATAAAAATCGATAGACCATTGGTGTAAATATCATCACTCTAAAAGTAAAAAAGCTCCAAAAAATTCAATTAATTTTATCTAGATGTTTAAACTGTTTAAAAACCTTTCAGATTCAATTGATCAAAAAATTTCTAATTTGTTTCAATCCATTGAAATCAATTTCAATTTGTATAATGCGAACAAGATTAAAAAAAACATTCTAGGAGTAAAAGTATTAACATATTACTATTTAAAACATTTAACAACGTAATAAAAAAATAAAAGTGAAAGTAAATATACAGCTCAGCATTATGTAAGTAATTTAAAACACTTAATATTACCAGCTTTAACCCAGGCTGAAGTTATGGCTTTTCTTTGCAGTACAGCATGTAAAATGTATTGATATGGAGTTAGGTGCTTTAAAATCAGTTGCTATGTGGTGATATATTTTTTCAATTAAAACTGCAGTGCTGAGAGCTTGGTTCAATTTTATGTTGCTGTGTTACTGCTTGAATGAACGATATAAAAAATCAGGAACATGTGAAGAATTGTCCTTAATTTTGGTGTCTGTGTAAACAGATAAGCTGTTTTCATTCATGCATTGTTAGAATGAACAGATTACATTCATCAAGCCACTCATGCTCTTCGTTTATTACAATTTTCACATTTTTACTACCGGCTCAAATTTTAACGAACTGAATTAAGTTTGAGGGTCTGCGCAAACAATATTCCTGCTCAGCAAACAATAGACAATATTTCTTGTTTAAAAGTGTAATATAACCTGCTGCAAAGACTAAACAACATTATGCTGATTACCCAGTACATGGCCATGGGAAATTGTACTATGGGCACATTTGATTTCTATTGTTACCTGCTAATTTTTTTTCATTTTGGCTTTCAGCTTTTATTTCCAACCGTATTAAATTTTATTGGCTATTTATTTATGAAACATTTTCATGATGAAACTTGTTTTTCATAAATGACAGCATGTGCAATAAATTATATGTTGACCGTAATAACAAGTACAATTGAATTAGCTTAATGCATCCTCACAGCCAATGCAATGAGAGAACAAAATAATCTCTCACATCCTTTGGTTTGTCAAGTTTGAGTAATGTCGCGAAGTGAGAAAATGAAGAAACTGCATTATGTGATATGGGCGTGTTGTGTAGAGTTAAAGATTTAGATATAGTTCCTTTGGTTGTCCAATTTTTCTTAGTCATGCAACTAAGCAAAGCAAATCTGTTGATATTTGCACTTGCATATTTCAGTTCTTCAGTTTTTCATTGTCCAACTGACAAAGATCCCACACAATTAAAATACCTTGGTACCATGTATATGTTCATTAACTCTTTTGAATTTTTAGTTTAATAGTAGGAGGAGGATTTAATGACAAATTGAACTTTTGTGTTATGATGCAGAAAACTCTAACACATGCTCTTATTTTATATATCTCTTGACTATCAGACCAAGTGGCTAATGCTCTTGTTAAAGTTCAGCTTAGACGATCAATATAATATGTAGATGTCAATCTTCTGTGTGTTATTTGAATCACGCTCATAGAACAGGTAAACAATTTGCCATCCACATTATTCACACTCTTTATGAGACATGCAAACGTGACTTCATCACTGAAATGTCAACAGCTCATCACTAGTTTAATTTGTTCTAAGAATAATTGAGCAGAAACTATGAAGCATATGAAAGGTCTGACTGCAAAATGATGTTATGCTTTCATTGGAATGCACAACTCCAGCTACATGATTTGACAAGATTGACAATAAATTACGGCTGGACATACTTGTTAATTGGCAGATTATTAAGAGCACTGCTATTCATAGTCCCATCTAAACGATAACCATTAATGCAGGTATTCTTATGTGTCCCTTGTGGGGACGCCAGAGATTCCGCAGCTTCTTGGGGTCTCTCACTTGGTGTCAGCCAGTATCGTTGCGACCAGAATGATCGAAGCTGAATCACTGGCTGCAGCCCGCGCTCAGTCGACGAATTGTTATGCTAGGGTTTCGTATAATTCGAACACCACGAGGCAGAACCAAGGGTTTAAATAATACAGCCTGGCTCCACCCTTTGATGACGCAAAAATGTACAACGTGGCATGAAACACAAATAACGCAGGACTAATTAACTAATGCAACAACAATATCATAATATGACTTGACCATAAAAGGAACATCTACAGCAAAACAGGGTAATAAGCATAACACACAAACTTCTGCATCACGCACAAACATACATACACACATAACTGTTCGTTGTTCTCTCTTTCTTCTCTCTTCTTCTTCTCATGTGTGCTGGCCCACATCCCTCTCATGTGTTGATATTGATGTTTAACTATAGGAGATTTATTTAGTAGCTGTTTAGGCTTAGTGACCAGTTGTAATCTGTCACTCTTCGTTTCAAAACCATTAAGTCATTGGTAGTTGTTTTTGACTCTAATTCTCTTTTCAGTAAGTTGAAGTGGAATTTATGTCTTATAGTTTATTGTATGATTACTTGTTTGTTGCGCTATGTTTTCAGTATCTATTATACCTGGGCAGAGTAAAAATTAAGCAAATAGATTGATACACAATAATTGCACATACTTGATGAAATATTACATGACTATGTAATGTGTTGTAGTACTCGAGGCCTTGAATGGTGATAATGTAATGTTGAAAGTAAGTTGTTTCATTCAATATTATGATTTGATTTTATTTTTTGTCCACATTCTGATATGCTTTGTATACATCATAAGTGTAAATGACATTGGCTAGCACAGTCAAACACACATCTGTTGGTAGTTGAATTGAATTGCCGTCTTGTTTTGATTGTTTTTTGTTTTGCTCTTGAAGCACACGAGCATTTGCTGGGTTTCTTTCATTATTTTAGGGTGACAAACAGTTTATGCAGCGTTCCACGTTTTAAGATGAGAATAAAAACATTTATTGTAGTACGATTGTTATTGGACATTACGCACTTAAAGATTGCAGTGTATTTGGCGGTTGTGTTTTAAATGTTTTAAGTAATTTTCTGACTGGGCTTTTAGAGTGATTAGGCAGAATCATGTGTAGTTTCTTGTGTTAAGTGTGTCACTTCGTTAATGGATTGAACTCTGTGCATCTTTGTGTCTATATTGTCTGTCAGTTTGTGGTCCAGTACTTCTGGGAATAATTTGTTCCTAATACCTTTAGTTCTTGCGCATAGATGTCTATGTCGTCAACCAATTTTACCCTTTTCTTTGTTGAGTGGTAAAGAGCTCATGCAGCAATCTGAGGCTTTTTGGTCAAAAGTGAACTCTGGTATTCCCTCCTCATTTTTGCAAACATACAGTGGATGAAGACAATTTGGTTTGATGTATTGATTGCTATAGCATGATTGTTTTTCCCAGTAGTCGCCGCAAATGAACATGCCAGTTTTTAGTTGGTCTTTCTCTTTTGCATGCATCCAGCAAATATTGAAACCTTTTCTGCTTGTTGTTAAAGTAAGTCCACTAGATTTCATCAGATTGAATGTTTATTTATCTCTGGTACTCTTTAATATTAACTCAATTTTGAAAATTATTGATGAATACTGTAAAAAGATGTAGATAGAGTCACTGGCCTATTCATATGATTACCTTACAAACTTATAATGCTCCGTTTGTTAATGATATCAATTATGTTTCTGATAGTTTAAAATCTGACCTAATAGTTTACTTACAATTGTGTAGAACTACCGATTAATCGCAACTTTTATACAAAATTGTGAGAAATTTTAATTGTACACTTTCTGATATGACTCCCACATTATTTTAGTTCGCATTCGTTCATATTTCTATTGACACTGTGTTCTCCTAGATCTTTCTTGAATGGGAAAAAACATACAAGATGTAATGCTTTGATAACACGTTATTGCCGCAAGTATAACTAACTGTACAAATCTGCCGCCAAGCCTCCAGCCCAACTGAATTAATGTGGAATAATACATTGGAACGCTTTCACTCAGCCCTTAAATCTGTGATTCGTAAGCCTATAGACAGGTGTTTTGACTGGCCAACCGTTCTAAACCTTGCCCTGTTCTTTCTTCGCAATATACCACATTCTAGACATAGATACACCCCTTATGAATAGACCTTTATAAAACTACCACAACGTTTACTTTCTTCTTTAAGTTTTCTTTTGATTTCTAACTTTTACAGAAAGTTCGTACCTTATTTTACTGCGCATGCACGGTGTGGTGGACTTGCTTCCAGCCACTCCCCCACATAGTGTATCACCCTTGAACATCCACATTCATTATTATTTAGTTTGTTAGCATGCACGTATTTTATTGTTTTTGTATCTCCATTCATACTATTCATAGCTCAGGTTCATCCCTACACCACGCTGCACATATCAATCCATGGTTCAGGTCTATTCCCACACCACACCGCATACATACATGTGACTGTATTAATTTTCGTGCACTGGGCATGCCTGGGGAAGTTGTCTATACGGTTGGCTCCCCAGTATGCCCCAATCGGTTGTTCTGCATGCGCAGCCTTAATCAAGTAAAATCTAAGTTAATTCTGTGAAGGGGGGTGGGGGGGGAAACTACGAGACTTGAGCTTTAAAAAGCCTTGCTGCCAAATAACTCTGGTGGCACCAATACCTACGGCCCTTCTCAGCTACTTAGCCCTGTGTACCACACTCGGCACCTGACAAAATTGACCAGACGGGGTTGCCCGAAGAACCTTGACGGGAACAACGACTGCAACAATGCATTTTGTTATATTGTTTCTTGTATAATCATAATGTTCTTTTTGTATTTCCTGTATTGCATATTTTTCTGTGTACCGTGATGCCTCCTTAGGTGGCATAGGTGGAGTCCTAGGTGTGTACAGATTCAGCATCTGGCAGCCAGTTGCATTCCACTCAAGACGGCTACAACCATGTGAACAATGTTATTAAGCTGTGGCAATTGAGGCCTTGGTTATGTTGTGTACTATGGAACATTTTGCGTATTTTTTTGTTAGCAAAGATTTACAAGGCACTTTTTTGCCACTTTGATTCAGGAAGATGTGTTGTTAAACCACCCCACATTAACTAATTAGAATAGTCATTGTTTACTTTCTGTATGATTAGCTACCACTATTTACCTATCACTTTATTCAAAATTTACATATTCACATTACATCTCGTGTTAAGTAGACTAAACAACCATGACATGTATAGACTAAATACACACCACTCATTTTTCATTTATCATTCATTCACTTCCCAATTTCCTCAGTTATCAATTTGTAGCATAACTTGAAAGATCTCATTAAAACTCTGACTGCTGTAGAATACTCCTCCTCTAGTATTCGCATTCTCCTTTGTGCCACGTACCCAGTTTTATACATCACCTCTTTTCTTTGCGGTCGAGCAGTGAGTTTGCTATATATTGGCATGCTGTCCATGTGCACAGTCAGTTGTAGGCGTGTCTTGCTGTGCTAATATACACTAAGTTTAATCGCCGAATTAACCTTCGGTATTGGAGGGCCTTAAACTGCCATAAGTAGCTTTTAGTAGCTGCCAAAACAGTTATATTGGAATCGCCCAAGCATGTAACAAAATAGAATTAATATGATATATTTTCCATCAAAGGATAGGGTCTCCACCTTATTTTATCTGCTCAAAATGCACACTCTTGATTTTGCAGCTACAATAGATCTTATTATTTGTCGACATCATCCAGTAATATAGAATGCCTTCCACGTTGAGCAATTTGGAGATCCAATGGCAATCAAGATTAGCAATCAGAAGCATTACACTGTCTCCAGAATCGTAAATAAATGTCATATGAGAACTAACAAAATTAAACAAATAAGTAAGCCGTTCGGCACTGTTGATAGTCCCCAAGATGGCAACACATCTCAAAAAAATGTCATAATGTAGTAGCTCAATAATTAAATGAAATTGTATGTAATCTTATAAGAAGTCTTTGGTGAAAGCAGATAAATAAAAGTAACATAATGAGAAATTCTTTGGGGAGACTTCTCAGAGTAGAACAGTGTGAGTGTGTTTTGTTTCATTTCTGAAATAGATTAATAAACATTCCTAAAGCTTCATAGTTACTTATTAAACAAACAAATACTATTACATGTTTTAAAATCTTGCAAGAATACCTCACTTTTCAAACTATGCAACACAATATACAACTGTGACTAAATCATATATTTAATTTGAAAAAAAGCATAATTTCGATTTTGGAATATCTTGAACTGTAAAATACAATCAGAAATGAATTCTACTATGTAATACGTTTCCTTCATGGACAATAGTTTTTATGTATCCATTTGGAATTATTGTGATGTATCTTGCCTCAACATTGATCAAAAATAATTTTTTTACATACCTAAGAATTATATACAAGATATGATACCTGAAATGAATTTGTTTTATCTGATCATGGCGACCATTTTAATTTTTCACAATTTCCCTGAGTTTCCCAATTTTGCAAAATTGGCAATCATTTTTTCTTAAAAAAATATTTCATAGAACTTACAGAAAACAAGCATATTGCACAAAGTGATTGTGGGTCGAATGGGGGATGCGCTTCCCTCAGACTCAAGTTATTCATATAATCACACACAGAGGGACAACGCAGGTATCCGCCGCCACCAGAGTTACCCCAAATCCCTTGACAGAATTATATAAAAGGTCTATCACAAAGTTGGGACATGGAATAACTCAACACGTGGACTGACAGACAATGCTTAAATAGTAACACGGGGCTACGCCCACAACATGACATAAGATGAAGTCACTTCCTGCATTGCAGCGTAGAGTTCGAGCTGCGATGCAGGCACAAGCACGCACAACAAGATTACAGTCACGAGAACTGACAATCAACACCTATCAACAACTGAACACATGACTCACGACCAAATAAGGATGACATAGAAATAACTAAATATAGAATGCATACAATTAAGACAAAATACATGAAAACTAAATAAATGAAAAATGTTCAATGTTCAGGTGGGCGTGGCTGCTGCCATGCCCACTCCACTATCCTCCAGACCCACAGTTCCCCCCGCTGAGCTCGGAGCCATGGGACGAGCTGATAACCCAGGGTCTGGATCTGTCTTCTTGATATCTTCTTCATTCCAGGACTGTCTCGAGAATCCGTCCGCATTCCCATGTTTAGATCCCGGTCTATATGTCAACACGATAGGTCTATCTTGAAGGGCAAGGGCGAATCGCTGGAGCCGTTTGTTCAAACCCTTCCCTGTCAGCAAAGCCAAACAAGCCTTGTGGTCAGTGATGACTTGCAGAGGCTTGGCATACACAAGTCGCTCAAAATGTCTGATGGCCGCCACAATGGCCAGACTCTCCAATTCCGAGATAGTGTAGTTTTTCTCGGCAGGCCTAAGTTGTCTGCTGAAGAACGCAACAGGCAATTCCTCACCATCACGAACACAGTGTAGGCATGCGCCAATCCCATCGCCAGAGGCGTCAGTATACAGTTTCAATTCATCATCAGTGCTAGGAGTATATAACATCACATGGCCACATAACAAAAACTGCAACTCACGGAACGCAGAGCCCATCTCTCCAGTCCAAGTCACCAGATGTGGAGCCCGGAGAGAGGTTGCAGGAGTCAGACGAGAAGATAAATTACCAAAGCCTTTGATAAAGCGTCTATAGTAAGACATCGCCCCTAGGAGGGCACGCATATCTCTCTTGGTTCTCGGTCTAACAAACTCTTGTAATGCTTTCACTCTACTCTCTGGGATAGACATGCCTCCACCCCCAATCCTATGGCCCAAATATGTCAAGTAACGCCTCCCAAACACACATTTCCTCTTCTTTATTTTTAAACCAGCTACACCCAAGCACTCAATTACACTCTTAATATCCATCAAATGACTCTTCCAATTACGACTAAAAATGACTACGTCATCTATATAGTTGCAGCAAACACTCTTTACAGGTTCAAGGACACACTCAACAGCCGCTTGAAAAACAGCCGGAGCATTTTTTAGCCCGAAGGGCATTCGAACATAACGATACTTGCCCAAGGGACATACAAAGGTCGTCAGTTCACTGGACTCTGGATCCATCTCTATTTGATGAAAACCTGCAGTGAGGTCCAGAGTAGTCAAACAAGTACAGTTACCCACTCTCAGGAGGATTTCGTCCAAAGAGGGGACCCAATATCTAACAAGGGGGGTCACCAGGTTCAGCTGGCGGAAGTCCACACACAGCCTAACCGAACCATCTTTTTTCCTAACCGGTACTAACGGGGAAGACCACAAAGAGTTAGATTTGACGATAATACCCTCCTTTACTAGTTTGTCAATCTCATCCGACACAGCCTTCTCTATACCCACTGGTATGTTCCTACCTTGCTGAGAGACAGGAACAGCGTGCTCAGCCAACACTATTTTACACATTGCATTCGAACACAGACCAGGGGACTCACTAAAGTGGTCAGACAGATCTCTCAACACAGTCTCCAGTTCTTTCGCATTGTAACAAGGACACTTGTCCGGTGGCAATAACGGAGAGCCACTCAATAAGGATTCCTCAATGCCCTTATCTTCAGCTACTAGGGTCACGGCACAGACATGCAAAGGTCTGGCGACATAATCTTTCAGATTGTTAACATGGGCAATTCTCACAGGATGCCCCTCTCCTTTCGCAACCTTAAAGGTCACTCGGGAGACTTTCTCCATGACATCATAAGGCCCTTCCCATGAAGCCTGGAGGGCAGCATGGAGGCCCGGAACTCTCAACAAAACCTTATCACCTACATTGACACAACGATCACTTTTCCCCTTGTTGTAAGTACACGCACGGCCATCACTCTGTTTGGCTTCGGTGGCACAGGCCACGTCATGCAGGGTACTAAGTTGGTCATGCAATTTAACAAGCCACTCTTCCACATCCAATCCTTCAAACACATTATCTTTCCACCCATGATACAGCAGATCTAGGGGACCAGCTACTTCCCTCCCGAACACTAATCTGTGAGGGGAAAATCCAACGTCCCGGTTGGGTATCTGCCTGATGGCGAACAGAGCCAACGGGAGAAACTCGACCCAATCGAAACCAGCGTCCCGGGCCTTAGCCAACATCGGCTTCAGGGTCCCGTGGAGCCGCTCTACAACACCGTTCGATTGGGGTCTGTATGGGGAAGTCTTAACAGAATCGATAGCCAGCATGGAAAACAAGTTAGACATAAGTTTGGACAGGAATATCGTCCCACGGTCTGACAGGACCCTAAGTGGGATGCCAGTCCTAGAGATGATCTGCATAAAGGACTGAGCTGCTTCCTCAGCCGACGCTGTCCTCATGGGAACTGCGTCTGGCCACCTGCACGCCATGCACACATAAGTGAACAAATATTTGGCACCACGCCTCCCTTTAGGGAGGGGGCCAACGAGGTCAACGGCCACAGACTCGAACGGCACACTCAAAATTTTCCGCTCGACCATTAGGGCTTTCTTATTCCCCGACCGATTTAACCTTAGAGAAACATCACAACTTTTGACATATTTCACTATATCTCCATGGATGCCAGGCCATACAAACCTGGAACCCAACATACGCCTCATCCCACGAACACCGATGTGAGCAGTGTTATCATGTGCCAGTCTCAGAGCTTTGGCACGCTTAGACTGTGGGAGAACTAACTTAACACACTCATTCCCTGCCTCATCCATAGACTTGTGGACAAGGAGACCATTGTCCGACCACGAGTAGCCATTCATGGACTTGTCAGCTAGGAACCTGATGTGGGTCAAAGAATCATCACATTTAATATCAGACACAACAGAATCAACACCAGAGTTTTCACATGCACTGGGACAAACAATATCAGAAACAACATCCTCGGAATCGACAACAACGGGAAGAGAGACCTGGCTCAACTGCACATCATCCATAATTTCTTCAGAATCTAAACCAAGCCCAGCACCCGAAGCATCACAATCAACAACCGAAGCAACACCATCCTTCTTCTTCCCAGCATTCAACTCAAAATCTGTATCAATCCGAGCCAGTCTCTCACACTCCCGATTGAAGCTCACAGGATTGGCATCAAAGACATCAGAAACACTTTTTGCAATGTTACTCTTTCTCACACTCTCTCTCTTTGATCTAGTAATGGCATTGACGGATGCACTTCTCTGGGTGCTACCAGAGCCCTGGGAGGTCTTACAAGCCTCCCGAGGGGTAGTAGCAGAGCCAGCATCACCCTGGGGTGATGTCTGAACGCCCGAGGTATTATCGGGATGCCCTGCCCCTCGTGCCCTGGGAGGAGCACTCGAGGCAGCGTCCAGAAGAAGGCGGGACGCCATAGAGCCATCCATGGGGACTGAAAACAATACTTTGTGACACAAATCGTCCTCATGGGCAACAGCAACAACAGACATGAAGGACTTGCCTCCATATTCAAAATCCACCTCTGCTGTTTGGAGTGTCTTGGTCATACCATTCCACCCCTTCACTCTCACTCTCTCATCCAACAGTTGGTTTTCATACACCAAACACCCGGGAACAATTGTAATCTCAGCTCCCGTGTCGGGAACAATGAGACAATCCATCCTATTAACCATACCCTTTACATGGGATGTACCCTCCTGGACAGCTACCAGGCTGGCATTGTAGGTGCGACTCCCTTTCTTCACATCCACCTTCTTATTATCCAATTTACTCTCAAACTTGCTATTATTGCCACCATTAGTCCTGTTTCTATACGGACACTCAGGGACCTTGTGTCCCGGCTCATTACAAGAATAACACACGACTCTTGGAACACCACCACCCTGCTCATTGTTAGATTTGAAACGACAGTCATAGGCCCTATGCCCAAATCTGTGACATACATAACACTTAATGCCTCTAAACCCAGTACTATTATTAGGACTGCGGTTCTGTCTCACAACAGGGGTCTCTGGTTCGGCCGTTTGAAAGGACAGTGCTACTCGGTTGAGGTCCTTGAAGGACCCAACCTCATGCGCATCCATCAGCATGCGCTGACTAGCTGGACGCGAGGCTCGGAAGATAGGCTTGGTGAAAAACAGCAGCACCTCTGTCTTGTTCACAGTTGCCATGTCGACCGAATCTACCAGTCCCTTGAGGTAAGCATAGGACTCCAGCGAATTCATAGATTTCGTAGCAGACGAAAAATCCTCAATCAGTTTTATACCCAATGCAGTTTTGCTAGAGCCCAACCCTTCTATAAGCAGCTCCTTCAGCTGAGCGTACGACGTATTTGCTCTATCTATAGAAGCAACACAAGCAATGCTGGTTTTTGACTGAAGCTTTTGCATCAAGACGGTTATGTAACGAGCTCTGGGGCAGCCTAGATCAGCAAGGTCTGCCTCCAGCTTCTTGATAAACTTCATAATGTCAGTACCGTCTTTGTGAGGCGCAAGAGCAGCAATCTGTCTGGTCAAATCACCCCCTACACTGACACCTGAGGCCCCACCCGAGGGCCCCATATTTCTCATTGCCTCAGTGAAAGAACGCACAAACGTCCTCATGAGGTCTGAATCACCGTCCCCAACACTCTGACTATTCTCATCACCCCTACCTGGGTTAACATAATCTACACCATCCTGAGGAACACTACCCAACCTTCTGGGCGAACTATTTTCCTCCAAATATCTAGACTCATTCGAATACTTATCCATATCAATATCTGAGTTCTCACTAATAGCACTCAGTTGTCTCGTCAAGACCAAAGGCTTCTTAGACACGACTAAAGAACTCTCACTACAAACTGACTCGCTATCAACACTACTAAGCGAGTGGGACACGTCCCCAGACTTCCCAGCACCCTTACTACTTTTTTGGACTCTCACCTTACTTGTCAGTACACTATACGAACTGTCTGACCCGTTCTCAATGCCCGAGTCCACTCTATGTTTCAGTTTACAAGCTCTGTCTTTCCTCTCTCTCCGGCTCATCCACACCAGCGACCTGAACACAGAGAAACAAACAACAGCACACACAATGAATCACAAAATCGTCAGCAACCAAAGATATCACACAATCAAAACCCTGTGAAACTTCTGAACAAATGATTGGCTCTATGTCGTGAAGGCCCGAATGTTAACTCGTCAGTCCAACAGTTCCAAGGAGTCAAGTATGCACGGAAGAATCCAGACAACGACTAAAGGCACCACCAGATCACTCGAATGACGTGAAGCACCACCGCTGCCGCCAATTGTGGGTCGAATGGGGGATGCGCTTCCCTCAGACTCAAGTTATTCATATAATCACACACAGAGGGACAACGCAGGTATCCGCCGCCACCAGAGTTATCCCAAATCCCTTGACAGAATTATATAAAAGGTCTATCACAAAGTTGGGACATGGAATAACTGAACACGTGGACTGACAGACAATTCTTAAATAGTAACACGGGGCTACGCCCACAACATGACATAAGATGAAGTCACTTCCTGCATTGCAGCGTAGAGTTCGAGCTGCGATGCAGGCACAAGCACGCACAACAAGATTACAGTCACGAGAACTGACAATCAACACCTATCAACAACTGAACACATGACTCACGACCAAATAAGGATGACATAGAAATAACTAAATATAGAATGCATACAATTAAGACAAAATACATGAAAACTAAATAAATGAAAAATGTTCAATGTTCAGGTGGGCGTGGCTGCTGCCATGCCCACTCCACTATCCTCCAGACCCACAGTGATAGAAATTATCATATAAGTAAATAACAGTGCACCAACAGAAACTCGGCAGATTAAAAATTGATGTCTTTATTAATGATATGTCAGAGAAAAACTAAATAGGTACATTTTAAAATTTAAGTATCGAAAAATTCTCGTTTTTGCCACTGGCATTCAATAAATTATGATTTAGCGAGAATAAATTGACCAAAATATGTTTAAAAAAATTATATAAAAACAAGGTTGGCCAAAAAATTTGGATTTCTAGCCCGAACTACTAGAAGTTTTTATGTACCATTCTATAATATTCAAAAAAAAAATTACCCATAGACAAAATGATGCAATTAGTGCTGTGAAGTTTTGGTTCATGAGTATGCACATTCATAAAAAAACACATATTACTGTAATACAAATGCCACCTTAATTTAAGTGCCACTTGGACTATAAGCCTAACTTTTATTTCCAAATTTGCTCCACTAATAGCATGAGTAGACTTTCATCTTTCATGCACTTGTTAAATTGCACAATTTTAAGAAGTTTCTGGATATGTATTATGAGTCTTATAATTTTACTCAATAAATATATTTTTTATTAATAATTTTTCACTACAAGATGTTTGTTTGAGCTCACCAACATTGAACACCTCATCAGCAGTCGTTATCATCTGCATGGGAGTGCATTAGATGAAAGGACCTATCAAACACTTGTTCACACTCTCCAAAAGTTACTAACATCAGATAATAACTGGGATTTAAAGTTTGATGTGGCTTCGCATGTTTACAGAATCAGCGTACATGACTCTACCAAGTTCAGCCCATTTTTTTCTAATGTTAAATCGTCATTCTCGAATCGCAGTTGATTATCTAACTGCTAACTGCCAGATCAAATGAAGAACATAATTAACAACATGAATGTAGCTTGCCTAGTCTGCAGAATATCATAGAAACTATACTGAATATCAAAGAGAAAGTTTATAATAAAGCACATAACAACTTTGCAAGCACAGGAACGCTACAAACGCCAGTATGATGCAAAACATGACAGTCAAAAAGTAAACAATTCATAAAATTTCACAATAAACTTCATAATATTTCTTATGTTCAACATTTCAGAGTTGGTTACAAAGTTCTTTTAATGAATATGAGAAATTCACATCGTATGGGAGGAAAGCTGGATGAAAAATGAAAAGGTCCTTATTAGGTACATGTCAAGCTGTCCCATGGAAGCTACCAACTACAAACACTCAGCAAACAAGTTTTAAAGAAAAATTATATAATTGTATGCTGAAGCAATATTTTTCAGGTTAATATTTAGCAAATAGTTATATTTATTTTCATATGCTATAAAGTTCATTGTGATTTCATACCTTTGTCCAATAGATCAACTTACAAAATCAAAAATTTCATCATCCAAGAAGGCTCAGTTTCCTTAAAACTACTCATCAATCAAATTCTTAAATGTTTACAGTTCTGTATTGGTGAATGCTAAATATTCCGAGTCACCACAAACAGTAACATTCTCATCATCACCACAAGCAACTTTTTCAGTACGCACTTCTACTACTACTATAGCCACAACAATGCAACCTTCATCCTCAAGCATTGTTGCTTAACTGAGACTTAGCTTCAATCAATCATACGAATTCATCATCTATGAAAAACTGGAAATCTTCAACTAAATCAAATTTCATTGATTTTGATGATGTCACTGCTACCTCACAATTCCCAGAAAAATGGTGGATGTTTAGTGGAGTACAGCTATATGATTTCGACAAAGACATACTGAGTCCCAACTCAAGTGCATGGGTAGATGATGCCATAGAATGTGCATTTCAAAACAATTTAAAAAAGCAGTATTCTAAAATGGATTCATTACAATCCCCAATTATGGCAAACAAAATGGACTTGAAAGCACAACAAGGAGAACTCGTTCAAATTTTGAACATAAACAAAAATTGTGGTGCTGTAGAGTAGGCGAGAGGTACACTTAGGGTAGGGGAAACTTGCTGGCCGCGAAGTATGATACTCTGTTGGGCTAACAAGTGTTAAGCTGCCACAAAGTTCTCCCTCCCTTGATTGAGTTTTAAATCGGTGTATTAAAATAGAAAATATGGGTGAACTTCTGATATGCATGTACGGTTGGCAAAAAACAATGAGGGACGGTCTACCGAAGGTCCGGGGCAATATGACTAAATACGACTTACAATAATTACGCATGCATACACTAATATCACAGTGCTGACAAAATAAGATAGCTAATGACACACACACGTTTTGTAAGAATCTTTCTTCTTCTCCACTTTCACACTGCTCTCGTCTCTTCTCTCATGAGCACACCCACAATAACCACTGCCTAACAGTATCTTCTCCTTTAAACCACTCAGAGACTATTATAAATGTATTATGATAGTCTACATAAAACACTCCAAGGAGCAGCAAATATAATAATTGCGAGTTTATGTCAGCACAAATCTAGTACAATCAAAGTTTTGTATCATGATGTCCAATGGCAAAGTGGGTTCAATGATGTGGTGTTTTTGCCATTGACTTTGCTACAGCGGTTTGTGAGGGGAAGAATTTTGCAGCTTTAATGTTTGACTAGGGCAATATGAGAGCACACTTGCTTAAAAGTGATGAAATGAAGAACTTCTCACCTTTTCTAGAACGTTAAATCAAGCGTTGTATCAAACCTACATGCATGGAACACCTCAATTTGTATTGTAGCTGTCAACTACCACATGATGTCAACTTGATGATTAAATGCAATAAATGCAGAGAATAGTACCATGCCGCATGCGTAAAAGTATCTGAACAACCCTGGGAAACTCGTGTAAAAATGAAAATCACGAAATTTTTAAAAATTAAATTTAAAAAAATCACTAACTACCCAAACTGTTCTAATAACTCTAACGTAGGGTTTACGATCATGCTGAATTCAATGGTAGTATTAGTTTTTTAAAATCTAACTTCAAATTTATGAGTTATTAACAAATATTTGAATATTTATACCAATTCTATTTAATTGGTTTTCGGTATAAAATTGTTTGTCCTCTTAAGTTATCATTTTCTACCTGTTCAATAAACTAGTTCATTGTCTTCATCAACACTTTTAAAATCCACATCCACAAACTTTAAATTTCATCTACATTTCTATTCTTGATGGTATAGGGATTACAGCAACTATCATCAGCTAAACAATTGCAATAAGCTTTACAAAAATGTTGTTCTTTTAGGCAGCCACATGCAAGTGAACTGCATTTATTTTCCATTGCTTTACATTTGCACTGAATAACATCCATCAGATTTTGGGTCATTTTGACTTAGTTTAGGAACACGTATTCCTTCGTGCATCTCCCAGCCAAAGTCTGTTATATTAGTCGATTCACTAGGTAGGGCAAGTTGATCAGCTACCTTCCACAACATTACTTGGAGATGTGCACGTAGTGCATAATAAGACAGATTGTCTGATGTTGGTAGCAGGGCCAAACTTTTTGGAGTATTTTTTTTTGCAAACAGATTGAAGAGTGCTGATTCCATTGATGTCTCAGGGGGTTGCTGATATACTTTTCTAAAGAGTGGTAAGGAAGCCACGATTAAATTTTTTTGTCATAGAAACTTCATCAATATCAGTTATTCTTGAAAATTCTTTAGAGATTAAAGTATTCAAAGCTCTAATTTTTCCTTTTCCATATGGGTAAGAACTGGTATCACATCAACTTAAGGCATGCTGTGGAGGTGTGGATGGTGTATATGCTCGCCCTGCGCACAACGCAAGCAACCACAGTTCTGATGGACAGCGAAGTATCGCTGCCACCAGAGTTCAGCTTAGAGGATGCCTCACTTGAGTTAAACGTATTTGTTACAAGTGCTGAACTGAACTACATTCGTGGCGAGGGGACTAATGAATATGAGTCCACTCGCCAGCTGACCAATGAAAATGATCCACCAAAGCATGACTAAAATCCTACCGATGACCAGCGCACAAACATTAATGTTCTAAACGATACACACTTCCACAACTTAAACATAAATGGCATGATACATAAATATAATAAAACATCAACTCGTAAGTGACATAAACATAAACTAGTTCCCTTTGCATTCTGTCTTCTCATTGCTCAACTTTACTCTTATTCTCTTTTCTCTCTCTAGTTCTCGAATGTGGGCAGCTCTCGTATGCCCACACATGCATTCCAAGTAACTGTAGGCATTTTGGTCCTAAGTTGACGCAAATAGCATTGATATCCTAAATCATTCTATTCCATCATTCCATCCGGATCTCAGATTCAATAGAAGCTTTGTATACTCAATAGACTAACAAAAGAAAGACATCAGTGTCATCACTCACAATTTGAACAATACTCTTTACATGTCTGGTTGCATCTAGAACATACGAAATTATTGTCAAATCTGCTTCATCATGGTCAAATGCACAGTCGTTATACGAGTCCATTGTCAAATTACACCCAACATTAAATGTTGCCAAACATTTGCAACTTTTTTATATTAAGTTTGCACTTCTAGATTGTTTCTCGTTTTTGCAAGATACTTTTGATTGACAACTCATACCCTTCAATAGTCTCACCGGCACGACAATTTCTTTCATGATAACTTGGCGAAATATCACAATATTTATTAAATACAAGAATTTTTTCACAATCATATGAGTAATGATTTAGTCTATTCTTGATAGATTAACTTCCATCATGTGGCCAAACAATGTAATAAAGCTATTGTGACACATCAATAATAACAGATTCTGCAGCTAACAGTGCTCTTTCTGGCACACCAAAAGGTCAGATTTGTTACCTTTACGAAGACATCTGTGTTCATTTATAAGTAAAAGTCATGCCTTTATGACTTCCTTTGCTAATTCTTATGGCTGTCTGTTCTACAAATTGATAAGCAGAAACAGCATTCCAAACCCAATTGTTGTGCCTGCAAACAAGATTAACCTGGTCATCCTGATTTATTCTAGCAAGTATTGTGTGAGGTATCTTGAATAGTGATAATGGCCAGCAACAAAATAATATTTCATCATATGTTTTAAAATCAGAATTTTCAAGAGCACATCACCTTTTCTTTATGACCTCTCAAACTGATGTACTACCAAAGAAGGAACAAGAAAATTGTCAACCAGACGACAACCAGTGGAATGAAGTGAGCTTTAACCAGATAGTTTTCAATTTGCTCAAATGTATTCACACCAGATGATAAAAAAACGTTTTAGAAGAGCTGCAAAAACTCCTCGAAATGAACGCATAGCTTTCACTCAAGATTAACCATTGAAAATACCAATAAACAAAAATACATTTGAATTACTATGATAATGAGCTAAAATTATTTTTATGATAGACACTCCATAAACAGCAACTACATAAACTTCTAAGCCTGAATTTTTCATTTACTTCCAAATGCACCTAATAAAAGACTGCTTGATATGCATCCCGCCTGGATGAGCAATGACATTATGAAACTTTACAGAATGATACCAGCACATTCGCTTAGTAAGTCATAAATTTGCATATCAATAGAAAAGTGACATTTCTTTCATTCCTATATCCAGCATTGTCTCTTGCATTTATGTAAGTGTTGTGAGAATAGTTTCAGAATGATGTACACAGTAGCTGGTTATATATTATCAACCGATTTGGACAAGTTGTTAAATTTATTCCGCTCCATGACATTATCTTCTTTAGACAGATTATTGAGCCACTTCACATCTTTCACTTGTACAGCTTCATGGCTGGCATGTTGAGCATAAAATTTGCTGTAACTGTCTCTAATATGTCGAGGCGGGATCAAATGAGGTAGCACTTTTTTTGGAGCACTATAATGTAAAAATAAAATGGTAGTAATGCTTCTAATTGACTTACCTTTATTTAGTGCAAGGCGATGAATTTTGTTGGCACTAATGCCAGGATGAGAATTATTTCCAGTTATTATCACTGGATGACTTTTAAATACAGTGGCCATTGCATGGGTTTCACGACAACCATTTGGTTTTGATAAGAATAAATCAAAATTGTCAAACCAGCCAGATACAAGTCCAGCATTTGATGTAATTTCCATGATTTGATGCAGTGTAGAACCATTACTGCAAACAAACTTAAGAGATGATTTGCAAAATTGTAACACCATCATAAGATACTGTAAAACCATGCTCATGAAGTGTATCAAAAATTTTTTTACTATCATATTCATTATACAGTAGAACACCCAACCGTAGTGTGGTTTGGTTCCACTGATGGGAAATGAGATGATGTATGGCCTGAGTTAAACTCAGTGAGACTTTTGTAATTTTACCACCGGATACTCGCTTTGATATAAATCTAAGTAATGCTGTTTGTATGTAGCTTTATTTTCGAAACCTTAAAATTGCCAAAATCATAATCTGAGCTTTCAGAAATGGCCATTGACTCAGTGATAATAGTATGTAGTAATATATTTTTATTTTTCTCTTCAACATTATTAAGCTTTTCAAGTTTTACAATTTTATTTACTTTTTCTCGAAATTCAATGATTGATGCATATCCTTCCAATCGAAGAACCTTAATATCTTTAACAAAATATTCAATCAATCTTGATCACATTTTCCTATGTAATAACATGTCACCATAACTTACATATTTGGCATGTAGTTCAGTTTATGTCCAAGTGTTATGGTCTCGATTTTGCTTCATCTCATCTACAAGTTTCGCCAGAGGTTTGTCTTTTCAGTTTGAATGGGAACCTTTCTAAATTTATTATAACAGCCAACATATCTAGCTTCAGCTTCGGAAAAATAAAGTACAGTATGGCAAAGCAGAGAAACTTGATGTGGTACTTTTCACACATTTTCTCTCAAACTATACTACTCTATCCCATCTTTCAGGATGTTTCGTATTCATGGACTGACAAAGATGTCCATAAAACAAAAATTGGCTCATAAAATTGAATCTATCAAATTGTGATCTCCTTATTCTGCTTGAAGGCTGTTCTTCCACTAAATTACTCTCAGCTTTCCTTTTGTGAAGAGTATGCTTCTGTATATTGTGCTTAGCGGTTTATAAACAATAACAACTTTTGTGAAGAGTTACAGCTGCTAGTTGTCCTTCACCATGCATTTTCACTTTAATTTCTACTTCATTTCTATCTGCTGTACACTTCAAAATCATTTCTATCCCTTTCACTTTGAAGGTCCTCATAGGTCATGAACTTAAGCAACTTGGAAGGAAGTACTTAATTCCAGTATCAGCCATACTAGACTAGGTAAGGCTAAACTACTGTATTGAATCAATATCAAGTCCAAATAGCCATGTGAGTATGAAAATATTCTTTAAATCAATGCATTATTTATTTTTGCTAAAGATAATGTATAATGCGCGAAAATATAAAACGTCGCGTTTAAAGTAGCTCAGACAAATGAACAGAATGAGGAGTAAGGTGGAGAAATGGACACTGGTATTATGAAAATAAAGGAATGAAAGGACAGAGGGTACAATAATTTTTTTTACATGTATTCTCTCTTTTTCACAGGCTTTTTAAATAATTAATACCGAATTAAAAATATTGTTATCCAACTATTTGATCTCATCTTTTCCATTATCTAATTAGCTGGCTGTGTTCACAGCTCACTCTTATGATAGATATAAACTTCACATAAACCTTGCAATGATATGTATAGCTAGTAGCTGGTAAAATGATGTTTTAAATGGAGAACATCTGACATTATGATTGGCTGAATAACAATACCTATTAGTGGTCCTTGTATCTGTAGTTCTATATTTTCTGTGTCTAGCCAAGGTTGGGTTGCCAAAATGCAGCAAAGTGCTCTTTTGGCGTTCTGTTGTAAATAGCTGGAATGCAGTTCTTCTATGCCTTCATTCAACTTAGTATGGTGTAGTACTGAAATTCCTATTGTTGAAGCTTTTTACTTTACCCAAAGGGGGATCAAATTCCCATTCTGGGGAAAAAGTATACTAGTAAAATTGATTTGCTTGGATAGAATATTGTAACCACTTGGATGAAAAATGGGGTGGTTAAAATTAACCGTGACACCGGAAAGATTTATAAGGTTAAGAAACAGGTGGCAGTGACATTATAAATCCCAGGTGTGAAAGACCAAAAGCCAGAGCCAAGGCCTAACAGTTGACCTCCCATAACTTTCTTCACTGTATTACCCAAGCCAATATATCTGCTATGAATGAGAAAATGAGTGGAGCTGAACGAATATCAAATGGCAGTACGGAGTCCATTTATGTATCTCCTGCCCACTTCATGCCTAGCAAACACTTATCCCTTGGGTGAGTTGGAATTTTTCAATACGTTCTTTTAAAGTCCATTTTAGCCATCAAGGTGTCCTTCCTTTTTGTAATAACACATCAATGGACACATAACTGTGGAATATTGGTAATTTGTCAGTTTCATTGTTTACACTCGGTGTGGGGGGTGCCCTCCCTTAGGCTCCGTAGGTTCTTCAGGTTTGGGGACCTCGCACTTGGTAACAGCAATCAGTCGCTGCCACCAGAATGTCCAACGCTAAGTAGCTCGCCGCAGCCAGCGCCCAAGTCAATGTCTTGATATCCCAACGTAAATTGATATAATTGAACACTGCTCAACCACGAGGCAGAACCGACACTTTTATAGAGAAGCATGGCTCCACCCCATGATGACGTAACATAACGTATAATGATACACGTGGCATAATACACAAACAACATGTGACCAATCAATGCAATTAACAACACCTCGATTGTCAGTTCAATGTCTCTTTGTCTTCCTCTTTCCTCTTCATCACTTCATGTGGGCTAGCCCACACTCTGTCCATTGGTGTGGAGATGTCTCGTATATTAACATCACTGTTATTGACGTAGACCCGGTACCTCACTAAATGTAAATTATATTCAGGTAGAATTGGAGTTCATTCAGATTGTCTAAGTACTGAGGTAGGTATCACAGGTCCTCCACATTGTCAACTATTACTTACTTGGTAAACTTCATGTGATCCAGTTTAAAGGTACAGACCGTCAAATCGTACAGAACAACTCCTTTGTTAATCCCAAGATCCAACACAGTTCGCCAGTCAATGATGTCAATGGGACCCTAGACATAGGGACCAGATCATAGTACGCACCCGGGTCTAAGGAGACGTAATTTCATGCACTTTTCATTTTTCTTGACAAGCAGATTTATTGTAACTGAGCACATATGGGATATGTCTGGCTTATTGTGCCTTATTAAGGCATATGGGACTGATTTAACCCTCTAAACAACAAATTTAGTGATGGGCATAATCTGGGAAAGGTGTGGGCATGGCCACAAGAGAGAAGACGAAGAAGAGAGAAGAATAAAGAGAAAGAGAAGATCAAGGAGAACATTGTCATTGTGTCATTGTGTGTATATATCTTATGAGCAGCGTGTGCACAGTTGAGTGTGTGTAAATTCATGTGTTGGTTTGTGCCCCGGACTTCCGGTGGATCGTCTTTCATTTCATTTGTGCGCCTGAGTGACAAAGGACTGAAATAGCTGACATGCAGAGATTTAAGTGGAGTTTGAAATCTATCAGTTCATCGGGAGCGGCTGGCTAGTCCACGAATAAGTAGTAATGAGTAAGTTGTTGAGTTTATACTAGGTAAATAGATGTAGCGGAAATAGATGTAGCTAATGGTACGGAAAGTAAATTATTTTAATTAGTTAATTTTGTTAATTTGGGGTGGTGTCACACCACATTAACCGTAGAAAGGACACTGCGATAGTAAAGGTGCAGGGGTATGGGGACAACCTTTCACTGGGACTAATGGTATCCACTGATTCTTTTCTGAGTGGCTCGAGGTCAACTGTCAGGCCCTGTCTATGGCTCTTTATCTTGCGCACCTGGGGCTTATAAGCACAGCCACCAGGTTCTTCCCATTTGTTCTCCCTCACAAATTTTTTCCGGTGCACTGGCACCCGTCTCTTGGGTTAGGATCATAGACTCAGGATGATAATGCGAGTTATTTTTATAAAGAAAAGGACAAGGGTTGCGCAAGTGCACAACCCTTATATACAAATCACCAAACATGAAGCCATGCTTAATGGCTGTGACGAACAGCAATGACAACTACGCTAATAAAGTTAGTGTTTAGGTACAAGATACTTTGTGTTTAATTCTTGGTGTGCATTTGAGTACCCTTTGCAACATCTGAGACCCTCTTTATTTTCCCTAATGAACATCTTGAAGTAGGCTATGCCCGCATGAGGTTCCATGGTTGGCTTTTTTCCTAAGCGATTTACCACAACAAGGGCACTGGAATGTCAAGAATATAAATATAACGTGGTCACGGTGCATAATATGTGTAAACAGCTAAGCATGCCAGTGAAGCCGGAGAAGGAAGACGGTCCTGCAACCACAATTTTATCCCTGGGCCTGGAACAAGACTCAATGGCATTGGAGGTAAGGCTACTTCAGGGCAAACTTAAAAGCAAGAGAACGCAATTTTAGATTTGAAGGGGCAGTAAGGCATCCAAAAAAAAAAAAGAAAAGAAAAAAAGAAATTACTCACACTGATTAGGCTTCTCGCCCTTGCAAGCACAGCTATCATGACTGAATGTAGTTACCTCCACCGACTAATTAGTCTCCATACCATTGCCAGTTGCCTGGATCAATTCATACGACTGAGCTGAGCTTCAAGGGCAGATATCGGATGGCGAGTCCCTTTGCTAATGAGTGAAATAAAACAGCAATTATGCATGCAATTATGCATGCAAGAGCTGAATTGTAGCCACAAGTCATATTAACATCAGATGCATCAGGTACATGGAAATGTAGGGCAGTCTATGGCTATTAGTGGTTCATGCTGCTCCCATGGGTGCCAACAAAGTGGGACACACATATAATAGTGAAGGAACTGGCGGCTATTGTAGCGACCACTACAATCTAGAGATGGGACATGTGTGGGAAGACGACCATGTGACAATCAGCTGTTGTGGTTTATTTTTAAAGCTGAGGCCTCAAACATCCAAGAATTTTTGCAGCTGAGACGGAGTTTAACCTTCTCGGAGGAAAAGAGAGAATTTTCCATCAAGGCAACTGACATTCAAGAGGCCAGAAACCAACCCCACCACCTTGGAGGCAGAGATGGTCAAGGCTAACTGTCATTCTTTTCGGGGTTATCAAATAAATTTTTCTTTCTCACATTATTATTGTATTTTTATTTTTTCATTTAGCAGTGACCACAGAAGCCATCCACATTGCCTAACGTGTATGCTTCATAAAGCCGCATCCAAAGTATAAAACTTTTACTTGGACTTGTTATTGAAAGACTACAAGGTGCCAGATGAACTAACCACTTAACACCAGGAACAGGCTAAAGTTCAGGCTGTGACCTCTCACTTTAGCTTTTTCACTAGAGAACAAAGTAAGGAACATGGACCTGACTACATTTATGCTAATGCAATTTTTGGGTGCACTAACTGCCTTTTTTTTACAGTATCGAAAGAAGTCAATTGTGTGCGTTGGAAGCTAAAGCAGCCAGAAAATAACAGAAATAGATGCTGGTGGCCATGCAAAATAACAGACAGGAAGAGAGCCCACAAAAAGTAATATGCAGTAAAAGGATAACATCTTAGTGCCATTTTACATATAGTCTGGAAGCCAGAGGGGTTAACCTGGAATTTTGGTATGTTGTATATGAGTCAACTAGATTAAAGTTATAAACCAAAATCAGTATTTTCTGACAAAAAGTATGTACGATCTATACAATAAATCTGGTATTATTTCAAAATCTTAATCAATAATAAGTTTTTTGGATTGCACCAATCAGTTAAAATAAAAATGTGTAATAATGGTATTCATAGCTATCATAACCATCACATTTAAAAAAAAATGTATATTGTTTAAAGCTGGCACAATAATTGTGACCATAACTTCAGCTGCTTCACAAGAGTTATGGATTGGGAATCTTACTCGTGTATCTTTCAAAGTAGTCCACACTGCAACTGCTCTGGTAATGAGGAGGAGCTGAAGAATAACAGCGAAGCAAGGATAGAGACAGTTAAAGCAAAAAGCAGAGGAAAAAAAAGATGACTTGCATTTGAAGTTACTGGAGTTTTCACCACCTGCACTGAAGAAGTTGAAAACACATGAAAATTGTATATCAACATACACTTCAGAAACTCATATAAAGAGATATTTAAGTAAGAAGGGAAAAGATGGTATAGAAAAACAAATCAAATTAACATGTTCCGCAGCTCCTTTTGTCTGGAAAGAGCACTATTTGTTTTGTGGTGAGTTAACTAAGGGGATAAAAAATATCCTGATCGTTGGAGAGAATCCTATACATGCACCACTTCAGAGCGTGGTCCAAATATGCTTACTTATATGGATCATCTAGTAAAGGTAAGTGAATAGCTTTTTCAGGCACATAAATAATAATACTACTTAATCTAGGTATGCAATGACCGAGGTGATGCATGGGTAGAACAAGTGAGACTAAGTTTAAGTGACACACGATGTTCACATGATCTACTTTCAGCTGATGAGAGGTATCATGTAGATTGCCACAAGAAGTTTTCAAATGTGAGAAACATTAAAGCTTCCCACTCCCACAAAGTGAATATATCTATGGAAAGTGAACCTTATACTCTTTTATCAAATCTGTTTGCAAGTAAACCATCTCGAGTGTGGTCTTCACTTGATTTATATAAGGAGTATGCAAGTTTAGGAGGAACATCACTGTCCAGAAAAGAATTGGTACAAAAGTTAGTTGCTTAGTATAAGAATGATATTTTACTTTTATTTTCACCAGAAATAGCCAATAGAATTGTTTTTAAATAAAAAGCAAATACAGTAATCCGTATACAAAGCCTTGACGATGAAGATGAAGGAAATCCTCATAGTCCTGCACAAAGAAATTGTTTCAGAAATTCAGAACATTAAGTATAACAAAGATGATTATCAAAGCAATATTGATTTAATTTCTTGTAAGCAAGATGTTAGTCCTACTCTAGCTAAGCTTTTGTCATATAATTCTACTAAATTGTTAGAAAACATACTCATTGGAAATATGATCACTGGCCTTGTTTCCAATAGATATACTAGCATTCAAGTTTCTTTGGCAATTTTGGTACAAGCAAAACAGTTAGTAAATCAGTTACATGACTATGGTGTGGTTTGTTCTTATGATGAACTTGTGTGCGGTTTCAAACTTTAGCAACAGTTTGAAGTGCAAATAAGCAGTCAAATGGTGTTCTTTCGCACTATTTCAATGGCCTTGTTCAAGCTATAGCTGACAATTTTGATTGTAATATTAGTTCCATGAATAGATTAAAGCAGACTCATTCATTAGCAATCCTGATTCTACAATCTGCAGCAAAACCTGAAATTGAGCATGAAGCTTTACCTAGATTAAAGAAGACAGAGTTAATACGTGCATAACCACCTGATATTGAAACTGTTCAATATATTGGACACAAGAAACAACAATTGCCTTTATCAGTATGCATTAAAACAGTGCAACCATTGAGAATCCTAGCAAAGACTGCTGCGGCAATTAAAATTGCATCTGATTGTGACCTTAGATTTCTGAAATCAATTATACAAGACCAAAATAGTCCAGAGTATTCAGGATTCAGCACCAAAATTGCTCGTGAAAGTGGAAGGGGGATGCAGAATGCAACAGTAGCAATGTACTTACCATTAATCGACTAACCACCTACAGATTATTCCACAATGATGACAGCACTTGTTGAAGCAATTCTGCTCACGAAATATTAGTGCCAGTTATGGTGGCAAGAAGAGCTCCAAGTTCTTCCCAATGAAGTTTCACGTGTTTTAGTGTGCAATTGTAAGGTAGCAGAAGCTTGTAAAAGAGGATACTGCTCCTGCAAGTCTTTCAAAATTTCATGCACACGGTTTTGTGCATGTAACTTAACCAACAGCAGAACAAGCCTCATTTTATGATTCGCAATCCGACTCTGAAGAAGAAGAGCTGGTTGGTATAAGCTTATTGATTGCACGTAAAATTCTCATTAATTTTTTGTAATCTTGTGATTTGCTTATTAATTTAAAATATTAATTATTGGATTATAAGTGCTATTGTAAAAAATAATCTGCATGAAATATGGATTTCAATGATATGTAACATGATTATATTTGATTTCAACAAGATTTCAGCGAAATTTAACAAAACTTGGTGAATATTTCGCAATGCCCAACTTTACTAAAGTGGCATGAACCTGAATATGATTTTGTAGACCTTGTAGAATATGTTTATGAAAAAAAAACTTTCCGCATACCATATTTTCAGGTTACCCCAAATTTGAGTGTTTGGCCGCCAGACTAATAGACAATCAATACCTTTAAGAATTTTTAATTGACTCGCAGGTAGTTGAGCCAAAGAAAAAATAAAAACTATTTAGGCGCAACAGCTTCAAATAATATTTACCACAAGCTTGCGGAGGTATATAAGTTAAATTTTATTTAAACTGTTTGCTAATCAGGAAGAAATGAAGACTGAACCTGTGCACCAAGTAACGAGAAAATAAATGAATGTTCTCTAGCACTGAATGTCATTGTGTTGTATGCCTACCAATAAGACATATGAGTCTAGTACAAGTGAAGCCATATTTATTCTGCATTTGTTGCTCTCATGATGTAAGATGTGATGTCGTCGTGCAATGCAAAATATAAAAACTCCGCCATTACGTAAGAGTTTAAATTTTCTTATTGTTCTCATTTAATGAGGGTAATTATATAAAATTCTAGTTATTTAGGTTTGTTTACCCAATCGACTCTGTTGCCCCAATTAAATCCGTGGTCCCAATGAACTCTTGTCTTAATCATCTCTGTGTTCGTTCATACTAAAATACGTATAAGTTCAGACATTATGGCAGTTTATAAATAAAGATATCATTAAAATGTATCCCAAAAGTGACATGCATGAAAGTTGTAGTAAATCGAGAACGAATTTCAGTAAAATTATTGCACCTGAAGTGTTTATTAAACAAATAAGGTATAGTAAAGCGTTATCTTAATTTACAGGTTATGTTTTAGTATTATATTTAAACAATTGTTCTACAATGATATAAAGAATCTTATGGCAATGAAGAATCAAAAAAATCATTTTTTGTGATTCCGTAAAATTGAACAGTGAACTAGGTGTGTTGCAATATTTAATGTACAATGTAATGATTTCTTATTTTTAGTATATGTATGGGGAAACTAGACATGTGAATAAAGTTTAAACATGCACTGGCCAAATAAAGAGAAGTAGTCACACCAAAGATCAAGCGGGTCATACGAAAATAGACAATTTCTTGAGTTACATGATGGTGATGAAATCTACGCATATAATACTCTTTTGGAAGCACGGCCACTTCTCCAAACATCTTGGAAATGTTGCTTATTATGTTAATACAATGTCTCCTGAACTTGGTGAGTAAAGTAGACGGCAATGGAAACAATGATGGCCCTGATAGCAGGATATCATTATGTGAGCATCTTTATGTTGCCTATTGGTAAAGGGGTGCTGGGTTATGTTGCCCAGCATCACTTGGGGGGTGTAGAGCTGGAATCGTGTCACTCGGACTATTAACTATCACAGAACATATTTAAAGACAAATACGTGTAATTATTGTTTTGCTCTCATTTATAGCAAATTAATGTCTACTGGACCAAATCCTAAGCGCCTCTGCTTACAGAAAATGGAAGAGAAAGCATCAAATGCACCTCCTCAAGCAGAACCACAAGCAAACGGTAAGAATGCATGCACTGTCCATTATCTACGTCGTGACTCTAATCGCCTGCGGTTGTATCAAATAGATGGAACAAGTGCACCATCTTCTGATCAACCAGTGGCATCAAGACAAGATGGAATGGAAGGAGCAAGTGCTTCAGCTTCTGATCAACCAGTGGTATCAGGACAAGATGGAATAGAAAGAGCAAGTGCATCATCTTTTGATCAACCAGTGTCGCCAGGACAAGATGCATTGGTAGGGGACTGGGTAGAGGGTGTAGCTACATAGGTAGGAGACTGGGTAGGGGGATATAGTTAGGTATAGGAAATAGTACGGTTACAGGGTTGTCTGAGCACAATTGTTACCCAATGGTAGTTGTGATGTGTTTGTCAACAGTCTCTGTAGAGTGCACAGTTAAACATATGGATGTGTTTTTTTTCATTGGTTTTTTCTTTTTTTTAATTAGACTTTGACAGATTGAATGAAAAAATTTCCAAAACTGATGAAGAGATTGAGGAACTTAAGAAAGAAATTTACCGAACGAATGAAGAAATAAAAAAATATCAGTTAGAGCTTAGTATGGAATCTGATGAAGATAAGAAGATGGACCTGTGAGACATATTGAATGAGCTGAGAAAGGACAAGGAGATCCACCAAACTCAGAATAGTGTTCGACGCTTCAGCTCATACAACTTCAGGTTATTCTTTGAATGACACACTAATACCTGGTCCAACACTCTATCCTCTCCTAACTAATATCTTACTTCGCTTCAGACAACATGTCATTGAGATGTCAGTGGACATCTCAAAGATGTTTAGAGAAATGTCACTTCACTCTGATGGCCGGGACTTACATCGCTACATAGTCAAGGATAAAGCTGGACAATACCAGGATTATAGAATGACCAGACTAACTTTTGGAGTAACATCTTCTCCTTTCTTGGCTACCCAAGTCCTGCGGCAGCTAGCTTAGCGACTATGAGCAGAAATTTTCTGAGGCATCAGCTCTCATTCACTCGTCATTCTATGTGGATGACTGTCTTACTGGTGCAAACAACTTGGAAGAAGCTACACACATACGGGAGGCACTTAACCATCTTCTGGACAAAGCGCAGATGACTCTAAGAAAGTGTCAAACTGTATTGATCTGAAGGCAAATATTCCAGAGGGTTTGCTAGAGAAGGATGAAGTTCAATTGATTTCTGCTCCATCTTCATGTCATAAAGCACTTGGTGTTCACTGGAACACAGCCAATGACTCACTCCACATTGTTACACCAACACTTGAGGATATTGACTTACCAACCAAACGCCAGGTTTTATCGGATGTAACCAGGACGTTCAATGTGTTGGGCTGGTTTTCCCCAGTAACAGTAACATTGAAGATACTTCTTCAGAAGATTTGGCAACTTGGGATTGAATGGGATCAGTATATTCCACAAGATTTAGCTGACTACTGGAAGACTTGGAGAAAGGAACTACCCTTAGTGACAGAGCTTCCAATCTATCGCTACTACTATCATCACAACAAAGAAAGACTTAATATACAGTTACATGGTTTTTGTGACTCTTCGCTAGTAGCATTTGCTGGTGTAGTTTACATTCGGGCTACTTACACTGATACTTCAGTTTCAACTACACTGGTGATAGCCAAGTCTAAAGTGGCTCCACTGAAGACTCAAACTATACCCTAACTAGAACTGTGTTCTGCAGTTTCGTTGAGCAAACTACTGTCTACAGTGAGTAGAGAGCTCAACATTGATCTGAAGGATGTTTTCGCTTGGAGCGATTCTACCATTGCTCTGGGTTGGATTAACACATCACCACACCGTCTGAAAACTTATGTGGCCAATCGTGTTGTGTCAATTGTCGATCGAATTCCAGCTAATCACTTGAGACATGTATCCTCTCCAGACAATCCTGCTGACCTTGGATCTCGGGGAACCACAGCAGGAGTGCTTGTTAAATCTCAACTTTGGTGGTCAGGTCCACAGCCTCCTGACTACTGGCCAGTACAGAAGTTACAGATACAGACTACTTCACTTCCAGATATGAAGTCTACAGCACTCACTATTGAGACCCATCAACCTAATGAGGATATCACTTCCAGATTTTCATCATTTTCAAGGCTAATTCGTGTGATCTCTTGGATGTACAGGTTCATCAATAATGCAAGGAGCAAACTGCCAGACAGGGTCTTCTCATCTCAACTGTCTGTACAGGAACTTCAAGCATCTGAAACTGTATTATTCAAATTGCATCAGCAACATTTCATGTCCAAAGAACTCGCTTCTCTCAAGACTAAAATGGCTGTGTCAGTTTCAAGTCCTCTTCACTCACTTCATCCTATCCTGGACTGTCATGGTATACTACGTGTTGGAGGAAGACTACCCCAGTCTGGCTTGTCTTATAATCAATGTCATCCAGTCATTTTGCACAAGAAGGCACATCTTAGTAAACTTATTGTGCATCATCTTCACATCGACCATTTCCATGCAGGTCCTACACTTTTGATGGGCTTACTTGCACAGTGCTACTACATGATTGGAGCTCGACGACTTGTCAGAAACATATCTCGCAACTGTGTTGTCTGCCAGAAGACATATGCTAGGACATCTAGTCAAATTATGGGAGAACTACCCTCTGCCAGAATCATGCCAGCTCCAGTTCACCCATTCCTGGCCACTAGCACTTGTTACTAAACTACACCCCCTGGGTCAGATGGATGTGTGCGTACAGTGACTATTCGTACTTCTAAAGGAATTTATACTCGACCTATCGTAAAACTTGTTCTACTAGTTCCACAAGGAGAGAGAACAAAGACCTTCAACCTCAGTCGAAGGAGGGGGGAGAATGTTCAGGCCACTGAACACTGTGTAACATTCATATTAACTCACTTTATTTTGTGTATTCTAATCTTATATTTTCCGTGTTGTTGTCCTACCACTTTCCACTACTTCCGCTCCCCTGGTGTGTGCTTGCAGCTGATTGGTCA
>WLWD01003445.1_pt1 | contig 41260 bp, 35 predicted proteins | sample 6712731 | NCBI WGS metagenome assembly WLWD01 (sample SAMN12718690, study PRJNA576275) | sponge metagenome | isolation source: marine sponge | host: Mycale hentscheli | place: New Zealand: South Island, Marlborough, Capsize Point | collected 2014-11-01
GGGGGGGGGGGGGCAAACTGGATCTGCCCCCCCCTGAAATAAACCCTGATTATTATTATTTTATTATTATTATTATTATTATTATTATTATTATTGTTGTTGTTGTTGTTATTACATTACTATTGATTGCATGATTTCTGCACAGCAAGGTAAAGTGATATTGTACCTGTGATCATCTGTGCTTCAGTGAATATATGCGCCTAGGTGCTTACCGACAAGTGGGTGCTTGGGTGGTGGACTACAGTACTTGTTTATTTCCGGTGTTCCCATTTTACTTCACAATAATATTAATATTATAGTTTTTACATGCGCTGGATGACATCATACAGAGACTTATCTGGCTGTTCATTTCAAGCAGGGGCCATATTATATACTTTTTTGCTGGGGCAAGTTATGTAAACACTAAACAGTACAATATTAATTAACCAAAGGCTGGATTATCCCGAATTTTTTTTTTTTTCATGAGCGAAAATTGAGTGGGCTGGTCAATTTTTTTTCCAAGGGATATCCTGACATTTGTTGATGCCTCCTTAATTCTTCTTTATTCTCCCCTCTCACCCCCTTTCCTGTTTTGATTTACTTTTGTTAGTCAACAGTTCTAACTGATCTGGTCATATGTAGTTCAGGTGCAATTGTATTTTGTTACAATTCACAGTACCTGACTAGTTGGTGGTTTGTATAATTTGCTCAGATGAGGTTCCTCCCATTACTCACTTTGTGTGGCTTTTAGATACAGAAAAGTTTTGCTATTGTTCCAAATCAGTCAAAGTTTTGCTATTGTTCCAAATCAGTCATCAGTTCATTCAAAAGTTACTCCCTATGCTGAACAGTCTTAATTTTGAGCTCCAAAAATTTTTGAGTACACCTACTAAGTCTGGTTGAAACAAATTGTACTAGTCATTTCTAAATGTTGTCGATGTTCACAAAGGAACCATATATGTGACCGTCTACAAGAAAATCGGGCACAACGCGGGCGCTATAAAAAATATATATTTTGCATTTACACATTCATCGGCGTCCATATATTGAGCTTTCCGAGTTTTAAAGGCTGGCCAGTGAGGAAAATCGAGCACTATGCGGCATTCGTAAACGTCGCGGTGAGGGTGCAACGGTTGAAGCAGTTAATATAATGTCTAATATGTGACCAGAGGTAAATGGTTACTGTATTTTAATATTATGTCACCAGAGCATTTGGGGGAGGGGGGAATCTTATTCGCTTTTTGAGTTTGTTTGTTTTTCTTGTTATTGTTAAAAAAAACTAAGGCATTAGATTAACCAAGGAATTATTTGTAACATGTCAAAAAAATAAAATGTTCACCGAGTATTTTATATTTATCTAAGAGAAGAGTATACTCTTATGTAACCCCCTCCCCCCCCCACCCCCATAATAGCTGACAAGTGAGACATTTTCCGAAATGGTGCTTTTAGCTGTGCCATTATGCATTGTTCTATTGGTTACTTTAGAGATGGATCCTTAAGAAGAGTCACAAGATTCGACATTCGAAGCGATCACAGTCTATTCGTATGCCTACAGTCAAGAAAGTTACAAAGCAAACCAGCTGGCAGATGTTTCTGAAGCAATTTGGTGCCACTTCAGGTATTGGGAATAGAAGTGGTGATATGTTCTATAGTTTATACCAATTGCATTGCTTTAGTCCTGTTTATTATTCCAATAATTGTTCTGCACAGTTTAATAATTTGTCATAAGATGTCGGTTTGATATGTTTGACTCAATCTGCAATGAAATTACATTTTGTCTGAATTATTACTGTAGCAGGGAAAGAAGCCATGAAGACTGGACCTGCTGCTTTCAGTGCGGCCGCAAGTGACTCCTATAAAAATATGAGAGATGAAGATAAGAAACAACTTGAAGACAGTATGGTTAAGGAAAGGGAGAAGACCATGACTATAAGAGACATCAAGAAGGAGGGCTCGAAGTTATTTCGAAAGATTGAGTTGCACGTACGTACATATTTTACAATTTTGCTAGCTTGTTTGCTACATGTATGTTTGTAACATCTTTAGATGAAACAATTGGAGTCGTTTGGTTACCAAGCACTGGCAGTGGGGCATTTTGAGGATGACTTGCAGGTGTCATATACAACAGATGTGGCACAACTAATGGATAAACCATTTCTAGAATCCATTCGAGCTGCAATGATTAATGGTATTTTTTTTCTTCCAAATTTGGTATTTTGGCTTAACTTAATTCTCCTAATACAGCAAGATCTCATTCCATGGGTGGTGTTCCTGTACTGTGCTCGAGATGTTCAGGTGATGTTAACACCTCTGTCCATTCTGGTGCACCTGGATTATCATCTGTAACATGTGATTCCGCTAATTCTACAATCCAGCCGTCATTCTCCTCACCTCTCATGAAGTCAACACCACCTACCAAATCTCTACCCCCTACAAAATCAAAACCATCCAAAGTCACACCCATTATTTCATCAATTAAAGCTCCACCTACTAGCAAACTCACTATGAAATATCTTTGTACTGCTCCTCACCCCGTCAAAACCCCACCCATAGTTCCTTCCAGCATCAAAACTTCACCCATAATTCCTCATGCCATCAAAACTTCACCCATAATTCCTCATGCCATCAAAACCCCACCCATAGTTCCTTCCACCATCAAAACCCCACCCATAGCTCCTTCCACCATTAAAACTCCACCCACAGTTCCTCCTACCATCCACCCATAGCTCCTTCCACCATCAAAACTCCACCCATAGTTCGTCACACCATCAAAACTCCACCCACAGTTCTTCCCACCATCAAAACTCCACCCACAGTTCCTCCCACCATCAAAACTCCACCCATAGTTCGGCACACCATCAAAACCCCACCTATAGTTCATTCCATAGTCAAAACTCCACCCACTGTTTCATCATTCATATCTCCAGTCACCAAGTGTTCATCATTGAAGGCCACACTAGCCGTTAGTGCATCTCACATCACACCATCAAGCAACTCCTCTCCATCCAACAGTTCCATTACTATATTGGATGATAGTTGTGGTAGTTCTTCGGTAAGGTTATAGGTTGGTTTGACATTCAAAAGAAATTATTGTTCTTTTTTTCTTCAAGGTGTTAGTGTCAACTAGTTCCAGTTCACATGGAGCATTGCCAACGCTCTCCAGCAGTGACATAACAATTCTGGAATCAACTGACCGTTGGATTACTGATTCCACAATTGTGGCAGTACAGGAGCTATTAAAGAAACAGTGTGACGGGAAAATATTTGGTTGGCAGTCTCCCCAGATGGTGAAGAGAAAGGATATGTTCAAGCCGTTGCCAATGAGTGTGCCATTTATACAAGTGTTGCATGTAAATGGCAATCATTGGGTCACTGTATCCAACATCAGGCCCAAGAGCGACCCAACCTTTGACAGTGTCGGGATATACGATAGTAATTGGTCGAGTACCAGTAAAATTAGATCTCACACAATGGAACAGATTTGTTCGTTTTTTAAGAGCAAGGCTAAATTACTATGTTTTGATGTGGTCAGTGTGGAGCGACAGAAAAATTTATCGGACTGTGGTGTTTTTGCTCTTGCCCATGCCACCGAATTAGTTTATGGAGACGATCCTTCTGTTGCAGTGTGGGACACTGAAAAGATGCGAAAGCACATTATTAATTCGGTGGAGAATGGTTATGTATTGCCTTTTCCGAAACTTGGAAGACGTCGAGTTGGATTACGGCGTATTGTAAATAGTTATCCAGAGCCAATACACTGTTTGTGTCGCATGCCAGATGACGGAAATAAATATATTGAATGCCTTCAGTGCATCCAGTGGTTTCATGTCCGATGTGTTTCATTGCAAGCAAAGAAGTTTGAAACTCTTAAGTGGATATGTCCTGACTGCGAGGAATTCAATAGGAAGATCTACAAAGAATAACATCATTTGTTTTGTGTACATATACTTTTTTCCCATAGTAATTCATAATTTCGTTAAAATGAACATCACTTTTATTGGAATTCGTAAATCTAGATGTGTGATGGGAGTGAGGCTGTGTGGTCAACAGAAATAACATGCACATGCATGATTCACACATGCGTAAAAGTTGGCTTTGTAGACACAGAAGTAGTATGCCTCTTGCTCAATTTTTATACACACATGCACTAACTATATAATTGTGGTAACATGGGAAGTAGACGAGACAGAAATATATTATGATCGATGATGCGTACACACTAACATGCATCCAATTGAATATCCAGTATATAGTATAGAAATTAGGTTGCAGTAAGTCAGGAGAAACATTATTCATTGTATACTGGAGAATCGCGAGTCTGTTGGCTACAGCCAATCAGACGAGTGATATTCTTCAGTATCCAATGGATATTAATTTTATTATGTACTGCTCATGTGTGATTACCATGACACTATAAACACAATACACAAGTTAATAGCCTGGGAGACACGACTGGGTGTAGATATGGGGAAATATAAAGTCACTTACTTAAATGCATTTTATGTGGCAACAGTTACCAGGCCCTATTGAGTACATAATAAATACAGTGCAGAGTGGAAAAATTAGAATTTGAATAAAAAGTGTTTTTAAGCAAGAAAATCTCCAAATATTGATTTCAAGGTCAAATCACCAATAGCCACAAAAGTAACTACAGTAACCACAAAGTGATTTGGTATATTTGTTTCAATAATACAGAGTGAGATTCTGAGTTTTCCACTCTCTAAGCTGGAAGCACTGTATTATCACACTTCAACTTCTATTATGCCCAATTTTGGCAAAGTAATAATCCGTGTGGTAGCTACATATGTATTAAACTGGAGAATCACACTATAGGCCTATCAGGTATAAACCTGCTCCTGGTATAATTATGTATGCATGATGTCCCCTCCTTGGCCATCAGCTTGTCATGGTGGAGGGGCTTAAAGCTCATTAATGAACCTCAGAGGTATCAGAGGGGAGGTTCCAGACTAAGTTGATCCAAGCAGACTGCAGTAGGTGGGTAAGAGTTCAGGGCATGGTACCACTTGGAACCACTTCCAGTCTACAGAGCATCCTAGCTGGTGCCAGTGATGTGCTGTGTCTGCCTTACTCCCCCCCTATCCTGGGGCTACGTGGGCAGTGGATGAGTGGAAGTCAAGGTCTGTGTGTGTGTGTGTGTGTGTGTGTGTGTGTGTGTGTGTGTGTGTCCCTACCATCAGTACATAGACGGCGAAATATGGAGCTAATGTTTAAGTTTGTTGTACATGATACTAAATCAATGTATAATATTAATTCAGTCATTTTATTTTAAAAATCATCATCAGATTCAGAGCTACTGAAGGTGAAATATTCATTAGTCAAACGTGGTTCCTTCATCGTCCTTCTGGTAGACTCCATGCATTGCTGCAATTGGATCACCTCTTGGAGCAGCTGGATCAACAAACATTTAGCCCCAATTGAACGTGCGGACGTATCTGAAAACTGTTTAATCTCTGCCTCAATAACAGCCTTTTTTGAAGAATAGAATGCCACCACAGAGTCAACTTCTACTTCAATGAGTTTAATTTCTTCTCTGCTTCTCAACAAAAGTAAATACTCTTCCACAACTTCATGTTTCTTCTTCATTTCTGGAGACGAGTGGGCTATTTCTAACAAAGTGGACAGAACTTCCAGATCTAGTGCTGATGAGTATGGCAGACTATCACCACTTGAACAACACAAGTTGTGCTCCACTAGCAAGTCCTTGATGTTCTTTGTCTCCCTTGCTATTTGCCGAGACAGACGTTTCGCAATTTTCTGTCCATCTACACACACACACACACACACACACACATACACATACACACACACACACAACACAACACACAAACACACAACATACGCACAGAACATAACCTTAATTATATAAAATTAATAACATTTTCTCTAATACAATGCATGTCCAACATTATGGGCATCTATTTGGAGGAGTGACAAAGTGCTTGTGGAGTGATAGAAGGTTAGTTTGGTGGGGTGCAATTTGTAGAGATTTTTCAGTATTTGTCGTCCTCCTCAAAATTTTATCCTGCGAGTACATACTACACAGTAGTAGTTACCTAAAGACTTCATTGAGGAGCCATTAACTTTAACCCTCAAATCATCCCATGAAACATTCCCACTATACTTCATGTATAAAATCCCGTAAACGGTAGCACTATAAATACCTTGACCACTATAATCACATTCTGATGACCCAGAATTTGATGTGTGTGTGTGTGTGTGAGTGCGTCTGCGTGTGTGTGTCTGTGTATGTGTGAGTGTGTGTGTGTGTGCATGTGTGTACCATCTACCGCTCATATTAGATAACATAGTAGTGCATGAATTTGTGACATGTCTGGACGTGTATACATGATTTTTTTTTTTAAACAAGTATGTACACTAGTGAAAAACCAGAGAATTCTGACCTACCATGGCTACTGGAAACTATCATATGCATGTATGTGTACGTTCACATACTCAATTAAAGAACAACAACAAACGTACCTGCGTACTTGGCCTTTAATTTTAGCAAAAATGCTCTTCTTTTTGCAGCTTTCCATATTGCTCTCAACAATTGCTCTTTTTTCTCCGCTACTAGACGTCTTTCCAGCTCTTGATATTCCTTGTCTGATGTTGTCCACCTTGAAACAATAGAATGCTTCTTTTCAATGTCCTCTAATTTTTTCTCCATACTTATGGGAGAAAGCAGATAAAAACATTAGAAAACGTATCTCATGAACACATTCATAATTCCTACCTTGCTAGTTCCTTTCCAGATGGGGTTGACGGGATATCATCGGTCAAAGTATTGTTTCTATATCATTGAATAAATGAAAGAATAATGAATAAAAAATAACAACTGAAACAACAAAATAAAGTTTGTGGTCATGTGACAAAATCACCTTAATGTGAAGTAAGAATAAAGAGTATAGTAGTATAATATCTTCCACTGATCTGGTCCTAAAAAGAAACCGAATACATACACATACATATCTTTTGAAACTAAGCACTTTTGCACATACTTGACACCGATGGAGAACATTTATACGAGTGTTCTTCTGAGATCCATTTTTCAACAACACTGTATCCTTCACTGATGCCTTGAGGGTAAATCTTATTTAGTGTCTCCTCAGCAACCTGGGCAATCCTGCCAGCACGTTCCCATCGCAACAGCAACATATTGGCTACAGCATTGCCACAACATATACATTTTCTTTGTTAGCATCTAAACAATACTTAAATGAAGTGTACAATCTTATGTGCTTATGCACTGTGCAGTGCCCAGTGTTTTATTGTATGCCTCATGGGAATGCAACAACCACAAAAAATGGCTCGGGTGGCACCATAACACCAAACAATAACCCAACACAATAACACTTGACCCCCGTGTACCGCGGAATATTACCCGAGTTAAGTACATTCACATTTCAATAAATCTATTATGAAACTTAGCATATTTGGGCCACATAGGCACACAATAAATTATATGATTAATTGTATGGAAAACATGTAGTGTGTTGTCCAATCAACTTAAACAGTGTCCATACATGTGACTACTCAGACTACATTGTACACTTACCAAGCTTCTGCTTGGTCAGGATACCACAGTATACTAAGGCATGTGCTAACACATCAATGACTTACGCACAAGTGACTGTGAAGGGTGCATGCGATGTCGTACATGAAATATAACTCATTGTTTGTAGATTCATTAGCTTTAATGACTTCCTCTACCATCCACACTGCATAAGCAAGCCTGATTATAGAAGAGCAAAGCATGTGTAAAGATAAAATATTAATAGCATTGTTGTTCGTTAAATTCACCTTTCTCCATGCTTTAAATTAATAAACTTCACTGGAAATTCATGACGACAAGCACATCCAAAAACAGCAGTCTCATCCAGTGCCCTGTACCTGCTATTACTTCGCAGTGCACTACCAGCCACAAAATGACTGCACTCCTACATTAATACACTCTCAAAACTATATGTTTATAATGTAAAGTGCAGCAAACTTACATTTTTAATTTTTTTATTTTGCCGACTTTGAGCCACAAATTCATCGACTTCCAACTGATCACCAAACCATAAGTCACCATGTAGGGGTTCACGATGGCTGTGACCAGCTGCTTTTTTTCTTGGCAATCCAAATAGTGCATCACATGCGTATATAGTTTTTCCACCAGCCTAAGCATAATAGTATAGTTGCAAACTTCAATTACTCAAATAAGTCAGACAGTTCACAATCTTCCTTGGGCAGATCTGATGCAGTAGGAAGACTGCCAGGAAGTAAACACATCCAATATAGTATCAAAAGTCGCTATTAGATATTATGTGCATCAAATAAAGCCACACACACACAAGCAAAATAAGTGAAGCACTTCCACCGTAAATACCACACCAATGTTGAAGTTGTTGTTTACTTGTTTATGCCAGGATGAAGTGTTTAGCAGGAAAAACAACAACAACACATTTCCCTTACCTTGGGACAAGCTGGACAGACATTCCCAGAGTCTAAGTCTTTAGAGAGATAACGTAGGTGTCGTAATTCATGTTTTAAGTACCTAGCGACAAAATTAATTTGTTGATTTTACATATTAATATAACACATATACATACCTGTATTCTTCAAAAGCATCAATCAATGATTTATAAATGTCAACTTTCTACAAGGAAATAATATATACACAAACATTTTTAGGGAGATAAACCATTCAGGGGGAGGGGGGAAATGTCTTTGAAAAATCCTTGCATTACTAACAGGCTTACTTGAGGCACGAGTTTAAAAAAAGAATTAAAAAATAACACTTTTTATATTATTATTGAAATAAATTGTAACAAAATCCTGTACACTTTACCTTCAACAATTTGAATCGGCACCTAAATGCCAAGGAACAGCAAAAATCATTCAGCGACACCTGTGCTTCTAACATCAGTGCCTCAGCCCAGTCTAATAGGCCAAAAGTAAATACAAGTCTTGGACGGTGAGGAGTAGCAGGCCATAACTGGGCTCTTGCAAGGGTTACTGGAAGAGGTTCGCAGGTACAACTAGCAAAATTAATGGAATGCTGTGAACCTAAAAAACAAAAACAAACAATCAAACAAATATACATACATATATATATATATATTACTTATAGCACGAGTCTGAGTACAATATGGGAAAATATTTTATGAGCACGCAAAATATTTTCACGAGCCGAAGGCAAGTGAAAATATGGCGTGAGAGTAAAATATCATTCCCATATATTGTACGACGAGTGTGATAAGTGATTTATTGCTTCTTTGAAATTTTTCTCAACTGGTTACAATACAATTTTCATTGATTTTTACTCGCCACGTGCGCTACTTCGAGCGTTCAATAACAAGCGTACAATACGGGAGAATACAGAACGCTCGCGTGATGCGGAAATATTCAAGAAAAAATATCAAAGCTGCAATAAATATATATATGTAATATCCAACACCAAAACTAAAACAAATCAAAAATAAAATATTCAGATAATCGAGTGTCAACTGTGTATTGGGATATTATTGCACAACTCAAGATAATCACTGCTAAGGTGTTGCAAGTTTTATTCAGCTTACAATTTTTTAAAACAAAAGACTAAACTGAGCGGTTATATTGGAGTTATAATGAGATCCATCAGTAGGATCTACTATTCTTTATATGAGAAAATAAATGATTACGAATTTAAAAAAATTGTCTAGATTACCTAATTCATCCACACAAGTGAGAGATATTGATTTTTTTGTTGAACACAAGTGAGTTGGATGCACATCAATAGAGTGAGGCTTCAACACTGGGATATAATGGTCACCCTATTATGCACACATACAGAACAATGGGTATCAAGGACCACACTCACACTACATTATAGTTTTGGTTTTGAAACATTCATCATTTGTCAAATAGTGATCAGAGAAGTAATAATATTGCTATTTTACTATTTGAGACTGAACAAAAGCTGATCCTCACTATGACCGGCTTCAAACTAACCCATTCGAATTAGTGAAGAGCCAATTCTGGACTCTAAATAATGCCCATCAAAATACGTGATTATAAGACACTCTATTTGAAGTTATGATAGGAGGTACAAGGTGGATTTTCCAATACTCCAAGCCATCATAGCTAGCTGCTCAGTAGTCCAATACGACACAACCCATAATCCAAACCCAATGCAAACCTACTATAGTAACAAGTTTGTGATGTATATAAGAAAATACCGTATTATTAATGGTATGCTTAAATGGTACTATTGACAAGTGAGATTGCATGCTTACCAATAGTCTCGTAAGCCAGACTCTTTACGCTAAGTGAGGGGGGGGGAAGTGTCTAGACAAGTGCCTTTTTCCTTCCAGTAGAATGTAATCATGTTTAAATAAGATGCAATTTAATTTTCAAGTAATCACCAAAATAACGCAATAACGAGCATTGAACAGGGAAGCCAGCTTAGTTAGTGCAGAATGACCACTACAAATCTTGATACTGCTACAATTCTATACTACAAGTATAGTATTCATAAGAGTGAAGCAGTACTACTCATACAAATCAAGAGCGCAAGCATTGCAGCCCATCCAACTTGTATGTAAACCACACCCCCTCATAGTTTTGCATAGCTAGACCCCTTACCAAACCGCTATGAGGGAAAGGGGCTTAGTACCAGTTCTTACCCCTCAGATTTCATGGGATAAGTTGCGGTTCAATTTCGTTCATGAATATATTTAACTCACCGCAGCTAATGGTATAACCATTTGTTATCGCAGAACATCCGGGTAAGAATAAAATTCCTTTCGAACTGTACAGTGTACTATTGCCATCATACCCCTTCCCCGCGTAACTGGTTCGTTATGGGGTCTGGCTACTCAACCCCTCATTATAGGTTACACACATTTTTATATGTTCTTTCAGAATCTAGAAGAATTGAACAAAACGGGTCAATGCACTTGTCCAGATCCTTCACACGCATAGCAGTGAAGGGTCAGAAAATGGTCTGGCTTGCAAGACTAGCTTATTAACGTACTACAGATGGGTTTTTTTTACAAAGCATGGGAAAACAGGGGATACGGCTCCTCACCCCTCTATTAAGCGAAAGGACCTTACATAGTGCACACATTGTATCTATTATTAATGGATTCAGCTTTTTCTCCAATGACACAACAAATTCTAGTGTAAACTTCAACAGTACACAAGACAAATCATGCAAACATACCGTCCACTGTTCCGTAGTGTGTAAAAAACTGCACTGTGAATGTACTGTATCAGTACATGCTCGACAATAATATGACTGAGGTCCACATTGCTGACATCTAATAACCGCATCACTTTTCCTGCACAGCACACACATCTGGCCAACAGGCATCCCCAACGATTCAGTGACCCCAAATAGCAGTCTCTCCCTTACTGCCTCCCAGCCAGCCACTGATGACTTTGCTTCAATAGAATACATTGTCTCTTCCACTTCATCCACTAAAACAGAGGATATTGGTGTAGTAGCAGGTGGAGAAGACATAGGTGCTGGATGGTCATCAGAATGGTCACCACTGTATACACTTATAGGAACTTCCACAACCTTAGCACCCTGGTGTAAATCTTCTCTTTTAACAGAACCACAGGCTGACCTCCTAGTGAGTTTCAGAGGAGCAAGAGTAAACGAGCGTCGAGCCATACTTTTCAACAAAAATCTAATCAACTGCAGTGATATGTGGGTGGAGTCCAATAATTTGTGCTCTGCCGCTGGAAAATAGGAATGTAAACCGGTAGTTTTACGGTTTACATTCCTTTTTTTTTTCCATAGACGTGCGGCGGTACATTCCTGAAGCGGGTGAGTATGTTTAGTATCCAAAGTCCCCTCGGTAAAGGGTACCCATTTCCTTAAGGCTCCTGTTACACCCGCTTCGCGCGTTATTTCCAAGTCATTAGGTACACTTTGTCTAGTTTTGTTCTCAAGTATTAGCTGGAGGATAACTAGTGGTGCGCTCGAATAGCGCAAAATAGCGAAGCGAGCGATGCATGTTCCCTGTAATTACAGCTATAGATACAGTTATTTATTTTTATGTTGTTAATGTTATGTCTGTCTGTTGTTTCATATAGATTCATTGGTGCTTCTATTCTATACCACTGTATGATGAAGGCTATAAAATTTAGGCTATGTACATAATAATAAAGTTTAAATGTTATACTTTTTGTGTTAAAACAAGAGTAATGAATTATTTTATTATTTATTTTATTAATGTAATTCGTAATCAGCTGCATAGTATTGCTTTATTTAGTAAAGTTTAAATGTTATATTATTTGTGATAATATAAGAATAATGAATTATTTTACCAGCAAAGTTATTGGCTGGTGTTTTAGACAGAATATACAGCTATTTAATTAAAAATGTCATACATCATTACAGTTATAGTTGATGTAAACTTTGTGGTTTAATAAAATAAAAAAATAAAAGAGTTTATTTGTGTACTATAACATATTCAGTGGGAGAGCAGAGTATGTTAAATGGATGTAGATCTTAGACTACATAGTTTGATAATAGAGTTAGGTTAATTTTTATAGTTTTACATTAAATTTAACCTGCAATTGTGGAGGAATGTTTCCAGGATGCATGTTATTTTGAGCTGAATAGAGCTTAGGGATATGTTTATCCCGGCTATATCGACAACATTCCAATGACTTAAATTTCATTTTGGTGCCTGGAAACTTCTCCAAACACGTTATGCAGACTGGGATAGTAATCGATGAGATTTTAGCATGAAAATTACACATTGCTGTGTGAACTTGAGGATTATCAAATGCTGGAATAATATGGCGCAATGGAACCTGGGGATGTTGTCTTGACCTGTTCCCCCTAACTTGAGACAATCTAGTCTCCCGTTGAAGTGGTGTTTCATCAGCCAATCTCTGCTGTTGGTTAGTTGACAACTGCTCTAATCTAGAGGAATTTTGTAATGAAGATTCATTTGCTGTTCTCAACAGTTGGTTAGTGGACAAACAGTGGAGCCTGTGATCTCTTTCACTATCACTTTCAAACAAATGTGTGACTTGCTGTTTTTGTGACATTAGTTGTAGACGTTGCTCTCTGCATAATGGATTCCTAAACGAAAATATGTCTCGTATTAACTTATTGAAGTATATATTTTATTTTATATTTACCTCTTGCACTCCTTGCTGATAAGCTGAAAGGCTTTGCGGTATCGAAATTGTTTGAGTTATATTTTCTGCAACTTTTTTTGCTGCTTTGGGTGTATACAGAATGGATGTCCTCTGATAGATGCCTTTTCCTTCCTCTTGCAGTACAAAAAGTAGTGGGGATATTAGCTTCTTGTTCAGATGGTGTGGCTGCATTTTCAGTGTCTTCAAGAGCAGTTGAGTCTACAGCTGTATAAAGTTGATTGGTACAGTAATCCTCAGGAATAGTCTAATAAATAAATTAGGAACATTTAATGGCTTTTCAAAAATAAAGATTCTTTACTTTGCTACCTGTTTCTGTTTCGTTTTAGCTCTCCTCCTCCTTGCCCTGTCTTTTTCATTTCTTATCTCTCCTTACTAATTTTTCTTCTGGAGTTTCTAACGCCCTCAAAGCTCTCCACCGAGCGTTTCTAACGTTTTGTCTACTGGGCATCGCTACTTCGTACGGCGGGTAAACAAAACAAAATGTTGCTAAGAAGGTTACCCGGCCTGCGCAAGCGCGTAGGAGAAAGGGTACACACGTACGCCCACGCAAGAACAAAAACAATTTCTAGACCTAACTAGTGGTGTGCTTGAGCACAAATGGCGAGCGAGCCTAAAGACTAGTGGTGCGCTCGAATAGCGCAAAATAGCGAAGCGAGCGATGCATGTTCCCTGTAATTGCAGCTATAGATACAGTTATTTATTTTGATGTTGTTAATGTTATGTCTGTATGCTGTTTCATATAGATTCATTGGTGCTTCTATTCTATACCACTGTATGATGAAGGTTATAAAATTTAGGCTATGTATTATAAAGTTTAAATGTTATACTTTTTGTGGTAAAACAAGAGTAATGAATTATTTTATTATGTATTTTATTAATGTAATTCGTAATCAGCTACATAGTATTGCTTTATATAATAAAGTTTAAATGTTATATTATTTGTGATAATATAAGAATAATGAATTATTTTACCATCAAAGTTATTGGCTGGTGTTTTAGACAGAATATACCGCTATTTAATTAAAAATGTCATACATCATTACAGTTATAGCTGATGTAAACTTTGTGGTTTAATAAAAAATAAATAAAAGCGTTTGTTTGGGTACTATAACATATTCAGAGGGAGAGCAGAGTATGTTAAATGGATGTAGATCTTAGACTACATAGTTTGATAATAGAGTTAGGTTAATTGTTATAGTTTTACATTAAATTTAACCTGCAAGTGGAGGAATGTTTCCAGGATGCATGTCATTTTGAGCTGAATAGAGCTTAGGGATATGTGTATCCCGGCTACATCGACAACATTCCAATGACTTAAATTTCATTTTGGTGCCTGGAAACTTCTCCATACACGTTATGCAGACTGGGATAGTAATCGATGAGATTTTAGCATGAAAATTACGCATTGCTGTGTGAACTTGAGGATCATCAAATGCTGGAATAATATGGTGCAATGGAACCTGGGGATGTTGTCTTGACCTGTTCCCCCTAACTTGAGACAATCTAGTCTCCCGTTGAAGTGGTGTTTCATCAGCCAATCTCTGCTGTTGGTTAGTTGACAACTGCTCTAATCTAGAGGAATTTTGTAATGAAGATTCATTTGCTGTTCTCAACAGTTGGTTAGTGGACAAACAGTGGAGCCTGTGATCTCTTTCACTATCACTTTCAAACAAATGTGTCACTTGCTGTTTTTGTGACATTAGTTGTAGACATTGCTCTCTGCATAATGGTTTCCTAAACGAAAATATGTCTCGTATTAACTGATTGAAGTATATATTTTATTTTATATTTACCTCTTGCATTCGTTGCTGATAAGCTGAAAGGCTTTGCGGTATCGAAATTGTTTGAGTTATATTTTCTGCAACTTTTTTTGCTGCTTTGGGTGTATATGAGAATGGATGTCCTCTGATAGATGTCTTTTCCTTCCTCTTGCAGTACAAAAAGTAGTGGGGATATTAGCTTCTTGTTCAGATGGTGTGGCTGCATTTTCAGTGTCTTCAAGAGTAGTTGAGTCTACAGCTGTATAAAGTTGATTGGTACAGTAATCCTCAGGAATAGTCTAATAAATAAATTAGGAACATTTAATGGCTTTTCAAAAAGAAAGATTTTTTACTTTGCTACCTGTTTCTGTTTCGTTTTAGCTCTCCTCCTCCTTGCCCTGTCCTTTTCATTTCTTATCTCTCTCCTTACTATTTTTTCTTCTGGAGTTCCTATCGCCCTCAAAGCTCTTGACCGAGCATTTCTAACGTTTTGTCTACTGGGCATCGCTACTTCGTACGGCGGGTAAACAAAACAAAATGTTGCTAAGAGGGTTACCCGGCCCGCGCAAGCGCGTAGGATAAAGGGAACGTTTTGTCTACTGGGTATCGCTACTTCGTACAGCGGGTAAACAAAACAAAATGTTGCTAAGAAGGTTACCCGGCCCGCGCAAGCGCGTAGGAGAAAGGGTACACACGTACGCCCACGCAAGAACAAAAACAATTCTAGACCTAAATATATATATATATCGCGAACTCATTAGAGAGTCAGCTCCGCTCGCTTCGCTCGCTTCGCTGAACTATACTATTTTTATTGACTTCTAACACTGAAGCTACTGAAAATAAGGTCAAGTTTTTAAATTTAGCATACAGGGTAAAGGGATTTCAGTGCCATAGTAACAACTCTCTGCAACTGCTTGAATTGAAGGAAAAAAAAACAACAACAAAACAATACACGTTATTTAAAAGTTTTCTTTGTGATATTCTTATTCTTTAGCTAAGTAGTGGTTGTAACACACAATGCTTTGACACAGCTGGACATGCACCTACACAGACTTACCTTCGCAGTAGTCTAGTGGACAATGTATTTTCAGGTAAATACTGTGCGCACGGCTTATAACCATGACAAAGAGAGCATTGACTTACCACCGCCACTAACTCGAATAGAAATGGAAGTCCCTTAAGTTGTCAAGTTTTAACTGCACCCACAAAAGAATTCAAAACGGTAAACAATTCAATTTCTAGGGTGATACGGGTACTGATCGATAAACCAGACGATTCTGTTTAGTGCAATTTGGGACGGGGTCGACAACCGAACTAACACAAAAACGCGAGGGTCAAAGTACAAAAATGCCTTACGTACGTCCATACATATATACAAATAAATAAATAAACTAACATCCCCGATTTTTTCATTTTTACCCCTGTAAGTGTCTCGCTCGCTACGCTCGCTCGCCAAATAAATATATATATATATCGCGAACTCATTAGAGAGTCAGCTCCGCTCGCTTCGCTCGCTTCGCTGAATTATTGCTGACTGAGCACACTTAGGAGGTCAAAGTTCATGCTCCTTCACGCAGCGTCTAGCGCGCTGTAACTATAGTTACCGCTGGACACGTGGTTATTTTCGACTGATCAAGGCAAAAGAAGGCCTGAAGTTGTGAAGCTAAACGTAGTCCAGTCTGTCCCTGGGAGGAGAAAAAAAATAAGAATCGAACCTCTAGAGTGCCCCTTGGCCCCTCTTCCTTCTGTTCGAAGTGAAACCCCTGGAGAACTAGTCGGGCACACTGATCCTGGGGGATCAGTTTGTTGTTATGATAATGATGCTCAAGAGGAACCTCTCTCTCATTCTGAAGTTCAAGAACGATCTGGTACTTACAAAGAGAGGAAAGATAAAGCAGCAGAAGCTTGGGCAGATATTCGCTTGAAGATTTTGCCAACCATTATATCTGGATTGGGATTTAAAGGCAGTACATGCATTTTTTGTGAAACTAATTTGTCCTGCATCTGGTGTCCTGACTGTGGCTCTAACGCCTACTTATGCGAGGAATGTGCTATACAATTGCATAAAAATATCAACCTCTTCCATTCTCCTCTTTTATGGATGGTAACTTGCTAAACCAGTATTAGGTTTTTTAGAAGGTTTTGTTGTTTTGTTTTGTTTTTCAGGATCAAAACCATATGTACATTCCCTTCAGACGAACCATTTCTGTTGAAAGTGCGTGTAAATGTTCTAAGTATTCACGGGACATCACTTGTGTGGATTTCAATGGTAATATAGTAATACTAATAGTTGTTCTATTAATTTGATGATATTTAAACTGTTAGGGTCTTATCATTTGGTTTCCGTGAGGTTTTGCTCCTGTGAGAGTGAGGTGGAAACACTGCTTCGGGCGCATCTATTTCCTGCTACTCCAAAGCAGCCTCAACTAGCCTTTTGTTTTAAATTATTTGATTGGTATGAAGCACTACTATTGGAGTGCCAAGTTGCCGTACAAGACTTTGTATCTGCTTTGAATGTTCTGACTAGTTCAAATCTTCTTCAGGTACGTTCATAACTTCAGTATTGGGTAAAATTATGTTGCTTGTATTAGACCAAAAGGCGGAATCTGTACCCTGTCATAATTGATAGTTTTGAGGAGTACAGGTATGATTGCGTTTTTTTTTTAATGTGCTAATCAGCATGACTAAATTTTTCAGATATGCCAAGAGCCAACTACGTCGTCTAGATAGTTTAATGCCTGACCGAATTAATGATGGTACCAAATGTCCATCTTGTTCACAGGTGATATTCTTATTCTGATGTGCATACTGGCCCATTAGAATTTTTGTATGTGTGTAGAATGCTCCTATGTTTTTGTCCATCGATGGAAATTTTGGACTTTGCCGAAAGAAGGCTTCTGGGACTAGTAATCACCCACCTCTACATGGGCAAACTATGTTTTTAGAGCAAGATGAAGTGAATAACTATGTTGCTAATTATGCCGTCACGAAGGCATCAGTAAGCAAGGTATCTTTTTTGACCGTGTTTTTTTGGAAGATATTGCATTTTGAAATAATCTATTAGGAATGCAGTCAATTTCTTGCTGGTGATTCTCTGAGATCTAGAAATCGCTATAGTCGTTTGGATGAAACGGGTGTTGTGGGAGTTGTTTGCAGACATGAATTTCCCTACAAGATGTTATCTCTTTGTCATGGAGAGAGGTTAATTTTTTTGGTTTGCTATATGTTTATTGTGACCGCAATAAAAACATTTTTTGTAGGTTTTCTTACATTGTGTTGATGTTAGAAAAGGTATTGGAAAGCTTCGGGCAGCATCACAAAATCCACGTGCTTTATGATGTGGCATGCACACTATCAAAGCATCTAAAGGTATAAGACAAATAGTGCTGTTGTTGTTCAATTTCAGCTGAATATTTTTGCTAGAATCATGGTCGCACTGATCTCTCCAATCATTTTGACATGGCTATTCCAGTTTTTCATTCGTATGGTCACAAAATTGATTGCCAGGTAATTGAAAATTATTCTACAATTGCTGAATTTCTAGGTTGTACTATGTGTAAAATGCAGTTTGAGTATAGCCCCCGTAACAAGAAAGGCTATGGTCTGACTGATGGGGAGGTAGTTGAAAGACTTTGGGCATACCTCAGAAAATATTCTAAATCAACCAAAGAAATGAGACCATCCCACCGGATTGATGTTTTGACAGATGCTCTTTTGCATTACGCTCAACGTTCTGCTCAAAGACTTGGTAATTCCATTATTGCTTCTTCCTCCTTGTTAAGTGTTATGTGTTTATACACATAGTAACCTTGTTACCTTCAAGGATGAAAAAAGCAATCAGGATACAGCAAGAATCTAGAGACTCCTTAGTGGAGCTTATGACTAATTCTCCAGGTAATTTTGAGTGTTGTACTGTAACGTCGTCAATAGTCCTATGGGGCTATAGTTGGACTATAGAAGGGTCCCATGGGATGTAAATATATTTTGTAATTGTTTATTGAAGACAAAGTCTTATAGAAGAGTTAAAATGTGTAATGCTATGTCACAACTTGAAGGTGACCCATTTGAAAAGTAGCTTCGTTGATGTATTCTAAGTCGTTGCTATAGATCTAGTCTTTATACCATGTCATGATCTTTTGGTAGTTGAAATGGGTTGTGCAAAACTGGCGCTGAGGGCTTGCATGGTTTTGTTAGCCCTCCTAATACTATTTATTTTGACAGGTTGATGTTGTACAAGAATTGTATTTTGTTGTTGTTGTTTTTAGGATTTTGTTAGGATTATGTATGAAACCGCAATAAAATTCCCCGTAGTTCTACTTTTCTTTTTCCTCCTTTTTCGAACATAAGTTGGGTGGGGGAGGGGGGGGGGGGGGGGGGGGGGGAGGGAAGAGTAAGTAGCAATAAAAAGACGGGAAAAAAGAAAGAAAGGAAAAAAAACCTTAGCAAGTACAAAGAGGTCATGGGATGTTCATTACAGAAAGGTCATTTGTTGAGACTTAGATCTCTTTTCTGTTGGATCAAGTGAGCAGCTGCCACTCACTTGGTGTTACTGGTATTAAAATTTTATATATTTTTTTAGTTCAGTTTAGTGCTACAGACATTGAACGGTGGTATGAATCGAAACTTGAAAATCGACCATCTTGTACAGGTTTGCTTGCTATTTTCTCTACTTTTTGAACTTATTAAAAAAAAATTTTTTTTAAGGAGCTGATATTCCTTGGGAGAGAAGTTATGCTGCTCTTTTGGACAGTTATTACAAATTAACGTATGATTGTTTATATTTAAAAAGAAATACCCATGCATATTTGTTTTCTTGTTAGTGAGAATGTCACCAGCAGCAGCCATGAAATTCCAACTTTGCTTTATAAGATTCAAAAGTATGTTGTTGTTTGATATATCTTGTTTGTTAGATATACATGTTTGAATTTCAGAGTTGAGGTTAAGCTACAAGAATACGAATCCAAGCATGGAATCCAAAGATGGAGTGCTGACTCAGATATATTTAAGGATATGAAGAGAGTCATGGAAGAAGTGGAGAAAGACGAAGTTGTGGAGGCCATGGAGAGATGTGCACGTGAGCGATGGTTCCTGTTACATTTGAAAGCAAAATTTGCTGGTAAATTCAGAATTATCTTGATATCATTTGTAATAAAAAATGGTATGATATTATTCATAGATGGTCAGTATTTGGCTTCTAGGCTGTCAAAGACCATAAATAGTCTGTCCTCTAAGCTGAAACAGTTGCTAAAAGATTACAATAGTTTTCCTAGTGTATCGGTCACTGATTCATGGAGCTGGTCAGGCATAACAAACTTTGGAAATTTTAATTTGATTGAAGATTTTGGTACCAACAATGAGAATATTCCGAAGAAAATTCAGCTTGATGCCATTAAGTTTCATCATCTTGTGATGCGTTCGGAAGAAGAAATAAAACTAATTGAAAATGAAATGAAGGCAACTATATCCTTCTATCAAAAGGACTGGCAAGAATTGGTTAGTGCAGTGAAGGAGCGGAGTGTGATGCCTCTTTCTACATACAATTTAGGTGCTCTACAAGCTCTTCAGTTAGTACGGTTGAAATGTGAAGAGACACTGCATAGACTAGTTGACTCTTTTGGCCAATTTTTGAAATTGGAATCGCTGCCTGTTAATGAATATATTGTGTTGCCAAGCCATGTATATCATTTCTCAAACAATGGTAGGTATTTTTTTAATCATTGTATCAAGCTGTAGGTATGCGAATGTTTTGTATCATTTGTAGACTTTAGTGCACCTGAGCCTTGCAATTTGAGGGACGAGTGGATTGATGACAATGATGATGATAGTGATTATTATGATGAAGGTAAGACAGTATTAGTCATGATTAGAACATTGCCAGTAATACTAGGACGAATTTTACGCTGGTATTTTTTTAATTGTAAATAGATGTGATTTAAAATCCTAATACAGAAAGATATTTATTCTTATATCCCAAATTATTGTTGAAGAATAAAGTAGCTGTGAAATAATATGCATTTAATTATGCTTTTATAACAGAACCCTCTGCCTCACTGGGACCCTCCACCTCATCCAGACCCTCTGTGTCACTGGGACCCTCTACTTCCTCAGGACCACTTGGACCCTCCACCTCATCTGGACCACTTGGACCCTCCACCTCATCCAGACCCTCTGTGTCGTTGGGACCCTCCACCTCCTCAAGACCACTTGGACCATCCACCTCATCTGGACCACTTGGACCCTCCACCTCATCCAGACCCTCTGTGTCGTTGGGACCCTCAACCTCCTCAAGACCACTTGGACCATCCACCTCATCTGGACCACTTGGACCCTCCACCTCATCCAGACCCTCTGTGTCGTTGGGACCCTCCACCTCCTCAAGACCACTTGGACCCTCCACCTCATCCAGACCCTCTGTGTCGTTGGGACCCTCCACCTCCTCAAGACCACTTGGACCATCCACCTTATCTGGACCACTTGGACCCTCCACCTCATCCAGACCCTCTGTGTCACTGGGACCCTCCACCTCATCAGTACCCTCTGCATCATCCAGTGATGAAGAAAGCATCTTTCCAAGTAAGGAAGAAATGCGAAGACGTAAACTTCGTCATGAAAAGGGAGAGTTTATAAAAGTAAGTGCTACAGTGTAACATCTAGATCCATTTTGAATAATCTGGTATGCAATAGAATTTACGTGAGAAGAACAAGGATGATGTATTAAGTGCCAAAGACAGGGAAATTATGTCCAGTTTAAACTTGAGTGGATCATCAGGTATTTATTAGTATGTACAACACTTTCCTATTGACATAATGATTTATGCGGTAGATTTCCGGAGGGAGTCTAAAAAGGGCTACTTACATTGGAAGAAAAAAGATCTTGAAAGGGCCCTAAGAAGTTCTAAAACAGGTTTTTTATCTACATGTAGACCTTATTTTGTAAAAAGGCTATAAATTGCAGTCATTTTTTCATCGTAATGATAATCATTTCAGTGTTTTAAATTATTAACTTATTAATTGTTCTAAATATTTGATTTGAAGTGGCGTTTTGAATCATTGTTCATGCATGTGCACGCACATATACACCTGCACACACATTATGTCATGTCTTGCTGTTCGATTCCAATGACCCTATACTCGACTTCGCACAGAAGGACATAGACTCAAGACACAAACTTTATACCTCTGTACAGAGCTCTTTGGTGAGCCAGCATACATGTACACAGTACACCTGCTGCTATTCCACTACATAATTTCTGGTCGTGTGGAGGGGCAATTGCACTAGCATGCCACACTCTTACTCCAACTTGAAGCCAATCTCATGAAATCTTCATCAGACATCCTTGTGGAGGATCATAGTGTCTGTTGCCTCAAGGCCAGGTATCACTCACATACCCTGCTGTTCTACTAACTGCGAGATGGAATGTCCTTATCAAGAGAGGAGGTTCATGTACTTCTTACCCATACTTGATCTGTTGAGTGGCTTAGGATGGTTATAAATCCTCCATGGGTCCAGCAGTCGGTGTTACTCGAACAGATTCCAGCTAATGTACATAATCTGCAGATACACTCATATACACTAGCACTAGGAACGTACTCGGCTTCTTGACGTGTCCACTAAAGACTGTGCATGGTTGCCAGTGTCTGCTCTAGGCCTGAGAATGGATGACAACACAGTGAGGGTTGCTATTGGCCTACAATTGGGAACAGCAATATGTGGGCAACATTATTGTCAGCTGTGTGGGGAGGAAGTTAACACCCTTGGCAGGCATGCTCTCTGCTGTAGGAATAGTAGTGGAAGACACAATCGACATGCTGCACTTAATGATATTATCAAACATGGTCTGAGGGCGGCCCAGGTCCCCTCTAGATTAGAGCCAACGGTCTCTTGGGATCTGATGGAAAAAACCCGGATGGAGTTACCCTAGCACCATGGAGGTCTGGCTGCCTGCTAGTATGGGATATCACCTGCCCTGACACCCTAGCACCATCATATAGGGCTCTTGCAACCCAAGAGTCAGGAAAGGTTGCTTCCGCAGCAGAAAAAGGAAATGTGCGAAATACCAAGGTCTTCCACCTGGTCACTTGTTTGCCCCTATTGCCATTGAGACCTTTAGTGTGATAGGCTCAGTCTTTGTGCCTCTTAAACAGTGACTGGTGAATCCAAATCAACTAATTTCCTTATTCAGCATCTGTCTGTTGAGGTAATAGCACCTCAGTGATGTGCAGCACAGGTACCTGACAAACTATTATTTTTACTCTGTATTTACAATCACTACCTTGCATTTTCTTCATCTTTATTACACTTTGTATAGCTTTGTATTGTTTTATTATCATTCTAAACAATGTGAGCATAATCAGGCAGGCCCTATATATAGTACACAGGTGGCACAGTTTTTTTGTTTTGATTTTTCACCGCCAAATTAATGGGTTAGTTCCTCAAGCCTTTAATAAAATGACAATAGCTAATAAATTATTACTGGTCAATACAATTATGGTTATACAAGAACTAATAATGAGCCAATAATGAACACATAGGAAAGTGATGTTGCTGATAAATTTAAAAACAACTTTTTTTTTTACACATAATCAAATAGTCTTCAGGTTCATGCTCTGTAATAGTTCCACAGGCCATGCAGTGATGCAGCCAGCAGTGAGGTACGTTTCCATATCATCATTTTTAATACCTTCCCATGGCTTAATTTCGGGATTAATTTTTTCTATGGACAATTTCATGAAGCCACCAGGCAATTCATGGCCATGTAATAATGTTCCTGCCATAGTCCGTGCTCTGCCAACGATTTGGTTTGATTTCGTTAATAAATTAACAGTTTGTGCCACATCTACGTGTTTGTCTTGCTTGGCTACTTGAGCAGAGACAGTTATTTCTTTACCATCCGATACCGATAGCGTAGAATAGCCCACGTGTGATCTACGTGCACCTATTCCTTCTTTAGATGAGGAAGACTTAGTGTAGACGTGGTCACTCACACTCGGCAGCACTTCAGGAGGCACCCCTATGAACATTAATAATAGGCAGCAAAAAAACAATAGACGAGCACACAATGAAATCGGGATATTAATGAAGAGTATGGCACCAAAAAAAATAGGCTTACTGGGGTGTGCTAATATAAGTGCAGTATGGCCAGCAACCCAAACAAATACAATAAAGTATATAAACATTGTCCAAACAAAGAAAAGAAAACATAAAAGAGAGCCGAGTTATTAATGAAGCTATACTAAATGTTCCATATTAGTGCTGGCGGCTGGCGAAATTTTTCTGTACTTCAAAATTTTGCATGCAAAATTTACTACATATTATAATTTCCCGCTTCAAAATAGCCTACACGTAGCCTTTTATTTTTCTTATATTGTTTGGATGCTGTTTATACTCTTAGCGAGACATATTAACTTAGAGCATTCCTTATGCCATAGACCGAGAGAAACAGCTGCAGCAGCAGCAACAACAGCAAAATACCAATAATAATAATGACAATAATAAATTGTATTGTCATTATGAAACTCTGCCCAATAGATAAAGAGTGGCAATGTGCCACACATACTAAACACACACACACACAAAGCATACACACAACAGCAGTAACAACATCATCACCCTCATAAACAACAACATAATAATAATTATATTCTTCCGTGACATCCAAATTTTGTACAATTACACCGTAACCACGTAATTTACACCGTAACCACGTAATTTGAAAGATTCTACATTCTTTACCAAACACTAGATTAGGATGATGCCTTGCTCGCCACACTGCGTTGTTGGAGCTCACTCCTAGTTCAATCATGAAGTTAATTATACTTTCCAGTTTTTGGTATGGATCATCAGTATGCCAACAAAACTGATACTTTTCAATATTACTCCACTTGGCAAAAGCAAACAGCCTGTGGCTTGGCCAGATAACTCATCATATTGTATTAATTTTCGAGCACACTCACTTTGACACGCAGCTCATCAAAAATATGCTAGAATGGAGCCAGAAAGTACCTACTCTTGTGAGTCTTACTATCTGTTTGGAATGTTCCTCCAGTGTATGTGTGTGCGTGTGTGTGCGTGTGTGCATGTGTGTGCATGCATGTGTGCGTGTGGCATGTTGCCTGTGGTACAGCATAGCAGTCCAGTGTACCACTATAACTTCACTTGTTCATAGCTGTCCGGTGTTGCCGTCAAATGTCCATGGGCATGTTAGAAGGCCCGAACATTTCAAAATTATAGTATTCAAGCTTTATCATGTGTGATTAACTCATACTAGCCGGATTCATGTGTTTGTGACAGTATCTGGGGGGTTTGGGGGGCAAGAATCATCTTCATAATAGGCTTCAACTTAGTTCACTATCAAAGTTAATGAGTATAGCTATAGAAGGGCCCACCACTCAACAGGGTTGATTTTAGATGCTGTGCTGCCATTGTGGAAATTAATGAATCCTAGAAGTACTATGATCCTCCTTCCCCCCTCTCCCCCCCTGGATGGTAGCCTTACAGATAATGTGAGATTATTAGTCAGTTATTCTCTTTGAATATATAATCACCAGCAGGGAGTCACAGTAGCTGCTTCTAACGCAATCACCACGTACTTAACTCTCTAACGCAATCACCACGTACTTAACTCTATGCTATCCTGACAAAAAAAAAAGTGGTAAGGAATTCACCCTCGACACTTGCGGCACTATTATCCTGTGCAATCTGTTTATCGTTGGGAGGTGAGCACTGACCTGTTGTGCCCGTTCAAACTGCATTTCACTCTGTCAAAACAACACCTGTGCTTAAGAATTACTTAGAATTATTACCTAGTCAATTTTTTTCCTTGATTTTTTTTTGTTATTTTAGAGTGCCTATGTAAGACTAGCAATGAGAGTTCACACTTACTATGGTGCTCTAATAATAATATCAGTAGCAGCTCCTACTTTTTCGGTGTGTAAATAACGTGCAACTCTAGTTAGTAGATACATGATTAGACAAACAACAACAACAACAAACTACAATTATTACAAACATTGTATACAGATTCATTATAATAAATTCATCAAACCTGGTTTGGTTGAAATCAGGAATGACGCAGGAATATGTGGGTTGGTCTGCAGAAATTCTTTCCCACTAGACGTCCCTCCCACATAGTGATTTGTATCATTACAAACAACATAGTGTACATGCAGTCCAGTCTTCTCTGCCCATTCACACTAAATATAAATAATATGATCATTCATCAGTTCAACCATGACTAAGCGTCATCACTAGACAACACACAACATCTGCTTACATTATCTTGCAAGTTGCTCAAAATTCGTTGAGTCTCATGCCATTTATCAAACTTCCCCTCACTTGGACAAGGAACCTGGGCAGCAATTTGCTGATAGTGTTGTTTTTCTTTTTCGCTCATCTCTTTCCACTTCTTTGCAGCTTCTTTGTTTTTGTCTCCCAAATCTTCACGTATCTGGTGATCTACAATATACAATATAAATAATTATCAATTACAATAAAAGGGGGCATCACAGCACATTAATGAAGTGTACAAGTGTGCCAGGGACTCTAAACTACACCCAGGGCTGCATTTAAGGGGGCACACCCCCAACCTCATAGAAAAGCCTTTGCCCCCCCCCCCCCCCCCCCCCCCCTCCCCTAGAGATTGTTCAGTACTCAAGTTAAGTCTTTGCAACATGTAATCAGCATTACCTTACCATACCTATTTAAGCAGGGCAAACTATGAGTTCTAATACACAAAAGAATGTTTTATTATTTTTAATCTCTGCCCCTCCTAGAATTTCAAAAATCCTATTTCGCCCAACTAGGTTCGATTTCTGTAAGCAGCCCTGCACACCCCCGTTACAGGAATCGAGAAGGAACCGAGGACAGTAGGTAATGTGCGTCGATGACTCATTGACACTCTAACTAACCAGTTAACTTTGAACTGAGTATATAGGAAGTGGACACATTTGTGAGTTACCAAGCAAAGCAATTCTGCTATGCTTTTTGCCTAAATTCACGGATGCAAAGGTAAGTATAGTGAGTGTAAATGAACCCACTGGAGCTTCCGGGACACACAATAGACAGATTACACTTTCGTGGCGAGATGGAGAACTGATAATGTCCCGGACGTTTGGGACAGTTGGCAACTATGCAATTTTATCCATTATTTTAAATACCACGTTGCGCATCTTGAATAGACCACACAATGCATGTCAGACCCCTTGAAAAACAAAACACAAACAACAACAACAGTATCAAAAGCACCACCAGCAACACAACACAAACAACAACAAACAAACAAACGAACAAACAAAATAGCTAGTTGAGACTTGGATCTATTTCTCATTATTATCAATAAGTAAAGTAAGTCTCCCCTCCCCCTGACATTTTGAAATAAATAAGTCAAATACTGCCACTATTGCATAATTTGCTAATATCACTTGATAGTTTACATACCGTAGACGCTGATTATTAAGCACCACTATATTATGTTAAGCGCTGATTCTTGTTGAGCGACCCAGTTTTACTTTGCTCTTGGACCTTTATGTTTAGCGCAGCCAACGACGCATTGTGAACTTCGACCTCACTCCAGGCGCGTTGTGCTCATAAGCACCCTTTGTTAAGTGCTCATTTGCGCGCTTAACAACCAGCCTCTACGGTATCTCATTGATACATTTTTGTAGCCACATTAATATGCCAGGATTTACAAATTGGTGCACTTATGTAAACCTAATAAAAATGAAATTATCATACCCATTGATTTGAAGAAATCCTTAACAAACAAATTGTAAGGGTTCGGAGCTCTTAGTTTTTGAGGTGCTTTTGTTTTTTTTTTAGTTTTCTCTTTATCCAGTCCCTTTCTTCTTTTTCTTTCATTTCCAATCCAATTCTGCAATAATTTATAATGGTGATAATATCCTGATGCTAGCAAAGTACCTCAACAACAATTATGAAATACATACCAATGATACAACAAGTGATGATTTCACACAAATTAATTGCACAGTGATATAAGACAGCTACATACTTGGTAGTGTACTTGAATATGCAATAAGCTTTAGTAACTATAATTAACTATTATAGGGGTATTCTCCAGAGTTGGGGTTGATTATGATTACAATCATAATCGATTGTAATCAATTACAAGTTTTTGCGTAATCATAATCATAATCAAAATCATGTGGCTAATTGTGGGTGTAATCGTAATCATAATCACAGTTTTGTAATCAAACCCATAGAACTATTACTGGTAATATTAGCAGTAAAGTAAACTGCAAGTGTTAGCTATAATTAAGAGTTGTAGCAGCTGAACTAAAGGCCACTAATGTAGCCTGCAACTTCCTCCATTCTCCAGCATCTAGTGGACCAGTCGAGACCTTTTTCCATTGCTGGAAAAATATGTAGATCGATAAGATACTGTCTATCAGACAAACTGGTTGAAAAACATGTTCCCTCATTGTAACAATCCTTAATTTTTTTACAATTATAATCGTAATCATAATCATAATCGTTTATTTGACTGTGTAATCGCAATCATAATCAATGTTTCATAATCACACTGTAATCGTAATCATAATTATAATCATGTTATGGTAATCAACCCCAACTTTGGTTCTCAGTCTTAAATTTTTTTCACACTTGTATCTGAGTCTTGTAATGAGAACTCTATACTACATTAATAGAGAGTACTAACTTTTATCTCCGATCCTTCTCTCCTTAATTTCTTGACTACTTGCTGAATTAAAGATACTTTGTCTTGTCTTGTACTATCCATTCCTCCATCATAGGCTCTCTTCAACTCTTCCCTCTCATCATCATTAAAATAAACTCTAGTTCTCGTGGTGGCAGTGGCTTCTTCCATCGTTATAGCCTCCTCCATCGCTTGTGCAGGTGAACTTTGACCTCCTAAGTGTGCTCAGTCAGCAATAATTATCCTCCAGCTAATACTTGAGAACAAAACTAGACAAAGTGTACCTAATGACTTGGAAATAACGTGCGAAATTATCTATATTTTTAATTAATTTTTTATCTCGAAAAATGATTACTTCAAAACAGTGATAAGAAGGAATTTTAGAGTGCCTCATACTCAATTTCTGTAACAATATTATTGCAGCACGACAGACAGCTATTCAGCAAACTTCTACACACAAAGTAACTGCATCAGAGTTAATGGAGGTAATTATATAAAAAAAAAGAATATGTATATCACAAAGAGATGTAATATATTTTATCCCTCACACTATCTCATATACTCACTTCACTTGTAGGGACTGACCAGACCATTCTCTCGCTTTGTAAAGCTGGATCCCACCATCTCTGATCTTTCAATTCCAGAACTAAAGAAGCGAATACAAGATGAGCAGATAAGAAAGAGTACGAAAAAGGGCCAAATAAATTAAATATGGTTTCTGCCCAGTGGGAAGAATGGGACATGGAAAAAGCCAATGTGATTTTTTTTTGATTACTCAAACATGCTTCGTTATTCATAGCCAGTGAAATGTCCCAACAATACATGAACTACCTTATAGCTCAAGCAACTATTTGTGCCGCGATTGGTAATAATATTAGAATGTTGAAAGTCAATTGACATCAATATACGTAGTAATAAACTTATGTAAATTACCACGTCGAGGAAAACTAGATGTTTTTTTTTGTTAATGGCATTATGAAACCTCACTCATTGGGCATTAAATAAATCCAAATAAATACTTTAGCAAGTCATATTAACTGTTTAGAATTGCACTTATTAATGCAAAATGAAAGCAGAAAAAAACATCAAAATTATTAAAATTTTCAAAACAACAACAAGTGATAATTGTTATTAACTTGTGTCAACATACTTACACATATCTTTATACACTTCAGGTAATGCAACAAGGAAACAAAGTGGTGTCTCGTCATGTGATTGTGCTGGATGTACTAAACAAAACTGCGGCAAATGTAAGATGTGTTTGGACATGCCGAAATTTGGTGGCAAGGGTAAAAAGAAACAGAAGTGTTTGCTAAGGAGATATGAATTGTCCACTAATGCAGCAATCGTGTGCACTAAACAAGACATTGAAACACTTCTTCCCTCCAGGTGGCTCAATGATAGGGTAAATAATACAAAACAATGTGGTGTGCTTTATTAACAATATTCAGAACTATGCCCATTCATAGATGACAGTGTAATGGCAAGAAAACACGTTACATAATAAGTTGGTGTGCAGATAAATAGTAGCATAAGAAAAGAGTTAGGCTAGCCAAACAAAATATTAATTTATGGGATGTATTGGTGCACCGGAAGTAGGTCCAAATTTGTAAACACATCTGTATTTTTCTAACAGATTATAGATCGTTACTTCAAGCTACTCATTGACACATACAACACTGAGAATGAGGGCTACATACATGCTTTTAGCTGCCACTTCTACACAAAAATGGCAAATGTGGGATTCAATAAAATGAGTAGATGGACCAAGAAAGTAAGTTCAATGTCACAAATTAATAAACAGTTGTTTTTTGGTAGTTGCTCTTTTATTTTTTTTTTTATTTTTTTTTTTTAAATAACTCAATGTAGGTCGACTTATTCCATGCACAAATGGTACTAATTCCCATTCACCTTGGTGCTCACTGGGCAGTTGTTTTTGTTAATCCTGGATCAGATACTATTGAATATTACGACTCCATGCAACAAGAAAATGGAAAATGCTTATGCCTCATCAGGTAAATACTCTCTCTCTCTCTCTGGCTTTAAGCTGCATGCACATGTAATGACTGTTATATAGAAGCTTCTTGAACTGGGAAGAAAGCGAAGATGATGCAATAAAATCACGGTCATGGAATGTATCATCAGTGAAGGTAATGTTACAACAGGTATTAATAGTATGTCATCACATCATAACTTTTATACAACAGGGAATACCACAACAAATGAACAGTTACGACTGTGGAGTATTCGTCTGCATGGTAAGTAAATGTTATAGTATCAAGAAAGTGTCACAAACTCCTGTATTTGCAGTATGCTAGATGCAAAGTACTGAAAACACCTATGCTATTTTCTCAAGTAAGATCATCGTCAACCTCATGTTGATTAATATTATTTTATGAATATTTCTAGGTACATATGCCAGCAATCCGGACACATATAAAGCAAGAGATATCACATGGAAATTTAATCACTTTACAAGTGCAATAAACTTGACACAAGCCATTCTGTCAAAATTAGTTTTAGTGCTATTGTTTTGTACTTTACTCAGTCTTGTCACTACACAGTATATGCCCTAGTTTAATCCAACACATTTGTGATTTTTTTTTTATTCCTGTCATGTACACAACACTTGACATACCTAAAGCGTAGACACGTCACTGACAGGCACAAGCCGCTAACACACACTCCGCTCGTTGTAGTGACTCCGCCATCCCACCACACAGCCTCTTCTCTTCAGATCGATAAAACACACAGCTTAATTCAAGTCTCGTGAGTGAATAGGGGAATCCCAACATTTAAATTGATACAATGATATCACTCTGCAAAGACCACGCGCTAAGCGGCTTTCGGCCTGCACCTAACAAGAGCCGTCTGTAAACTGACATAGAGCTGTTTGTTCAGTCCCCTCACTAATTGGGGAGACCACAACAATAGGTGACGTGGTCAAGCGAGCGAGTAAGCACTGTGCCGGAAGCCGGGACTAATTTCTGCGCGTATGGTATATAGTACAGAACTTGAGTAAGGCTGCATGTCAGATGCTGCAACCGTGTCATTGTCAAATACTGTCAGTTTAGACGCTGCCATTCATGAGGCGGTACAAAGACTTGGACTTACCTCTTAAACAGCTGGATGCTGTCAGAAGCTTTGCCATGCAGCAGGACACATTTGTTGCTCTACCTACTGGCTATGGCAAATCCGTTTAGCAACCATAATTATGGTGGAAGGCAGATCAAAGCAAAATGGAATAATGAAGAGTTTGGGTACTTTAATACAACTACTAAGATAGCTAACGCTATACTTTGCTCGTTGTTTATGTTTGGGCTATAAAATAGTTATAAACCAAAATCATTAGGTTTGTATTTCGATTTATAAATCCTCGCCACTCGGGCTGTGCCCTCGTGTCTCGGAGTTAATAAATCGCATACAAACCTCAATTTTGGTTTATAACTATAACATATATGCTATTCTACCATATGTCTTCGACAAGCTGAGAGGTGAGCAATACTAGCTCCAAACAACATCAATGTCATTTAAAAAATATTATGCAGGACCAGCGGCTTCTCCCAGCATTGTCGTCTGCATAAGCCCACTTACCTCCATAATGGTGGACCAGAGGGCAAAGTTTTCACCAAGAGGGCTCAAAACAGACTTTGTAGGAGAAGTCCAGACTGACGATGAAGCCCAACAGAGAATACTGAATGGAGAATCTCAACTCGTTTTCATTAGCCCGGAGAACTTGATTGAGAACACCAAATACCGCAGAATGCTACTTCGGCAAGTTTACAAGGAAAATCTCGTGGCCTTAGTAGTTGACGAAGCCCACTGTATTCAAACTTGGGGTGATGATTTTCGTATTTTATTTGCTGAAATCGGGAACTTGCGTAGTGTTTTACCTCAACATGTAAGTGTTATGGCCCTGACAGCAACAGCAACGAGAACGACATTTGATACTATTGCAGAAAAACTGGCACTACAAAATCCAAAGATGATAGTCTTGTCTCCTGAACGACTGAACATATTCTATAGGGTTGATCCACCAGTTACAGTGAGTGAATTGGCGACAAAAAAACTGTTATATTTTGCCGCAAATACCAAGATTGCTCTGATTTGTATTTAACTATACGCAATAAGCTTGGAAGAAAGCTAACAGAGCCTTCTGGATATCCTGATTTATCAGAGTTTCGTATGGTGGAGATATATACACGTGTGTCACGGCCAGCAAATAGAGAAAAAATTATAGAGAGGTTTTGTACAGCTAACTGTACACTGAGGATAGTGATAGCAACTATTTCATTTGGCATGGGAATAGATTGCCCTGATATATATCGTATCATCCATTGGGGCTTGCCTGGATGCATTGAAGAATACGTGCAAGAGACAGGGAGAGCCGGCAGAGATGGAGGTAGAGCAGTGGCAGTATTGTATCAAGGAAAGAAAGGCCACTATGCAACGGATAGAATGAAGGCTTATGTGGATAACAAAGTAACTTGTAGGAGACGGCTTTTATTTTGTGATTTCCTTGGTTTTTTGGAAACCAAAGCAATGACTGATTTATGTGCATGTTGTGATGTGTGTGCAAGTTGTTGTATATGTCCCAACTGCAAACCCTCATCTTCTTAGCCTTCAAACTCATTTCATTATTTTAATTACAATTAAATACCGTTGCTATATTGTTGTCAGGTGTAATAACTTGGCAAGTGTGCAATAACACTTGCCCGGTATTTAAAATAGTTAAAGCATGAGCGCTTAGTGCCTAGTACATTTATCGCACTCAGTCCTCGGGCCTACGGCCCTCGGGCTGTCGTGCAATAAATCGACTAGAAACTAAGCGCTCATGCTTTAACTATAACTTAACATTAATTTATTAGTTTATAAAAATTAATGAACAGTATATGATGTGAAATAATAAAACTATATTAATTGGCCACTAATCCTTTAACAAGAACTTCCACCTTCTTTAAGACTTGTTCATTTGAAGCAGTATAAACTAACTCTACTGTCATATCATCCATTAGCTAGCTCTATGAATGTTTAATTTGCACTTGTACTGTATTAGTTTGATTAATAGTAATATAATCAAAATCATCCAATAAGAGCAAAGAGAGTAAAGAGGCAGATTCTGAGCTGAAAAAACTTCTGGCACCTTCCTCGTTGGTCGCCGCTTCGCTTAGCTACAGATCGTAATTCTAGGCCACGGGCAAAAAATATTCACCTCCTAGGAGGTGTATAAGTGATTTATTCACCCCGAATTGAGAAATCTGATTGGACGGTTTGAACGAACCTAGGTACAATTTGCGATAGAACGTATCGAAGATTCCTGGAAGCCTTGGATGGGAAATATCGGGTGAAACTGGAATCTTTCCTGGCCCATGCGCGTAGACGGGTCGTCACCACTCCCCCCCAAAAGTGCCTATTATAGCCACACCTCTCTCCGACCTCCTTTCCACCCACGCAGTGAGCTCCATTTTGCTTTCTGGGAAGCCATCCCTACAGATGAGCCTTGAGCTGTTGTAGCTGTGATCGATCTTCCGACGTCGCTGGACAGGTTAGGGAAAGCATTTAGTGTTGTTCAGACTTCCCATTTAAGTACTCTATTCAGAGCTGGGGTGACTGGTGTTTCAGTGAAGCATGGGCATGTCAGCATGTGTTAGAAGAAGCTGCTGATGATACTGGCTTAACTGTGCAACAAGTAGTAGTAAGTTATGAAGATATGGCTTCGTATAGAATGGCTATATTATTTATTTGGTTTAGAATTGTGTGAAGGAGAAATAGTAGAAGATAGAGCATTCCAGAAACACTGAATCAGTGAAGACTTTTCAAGATACCTTTGACGTCCTGGCAGAATTTTCGACAGGAATAGGCAAAATCAAATGGTTAGATAAATTGATATTTAATAGTACAATCTAAGGTTTTCTTCAGCCATTCTCGGCTGAAATAGCAAATTTTTCTCGTTCAATAGAAAATATTGTTAATTAAAACTTGACCCGATGTTTTGACTTCTTGCCTAAGTTCAGGGGTCAACAGAGGTCGAACTCTCCATAGTGATATAATAGCACAATGTAAACAGCAATATTTCTGGAGGGCACGCTTACTGTTTATTATACCTTGGAGGGTGATTTGCATGCAGCATGGACAGCCAGCATCCTGGAAGCTCTAAACCTATGTCTCTGTTTTATTTATTTAGTCTTTGCGCAAGAAGGGACAAGATGGTATGATCCAGGGCTCCACTAGAGTTTTATATTAAGCTAGATAGCCGCCCTCTCCCTAGGGCTTCCTCCTCAGGATCGAGTTGGTTATCTGTGATAATTCCTCAAACGCATGATTTAGCTTGTATGTAATTGGTGAGTGAGCCAGACACTTACAGGGGTTACACAATCAAGATTTCGTGGTGTATTTATTTTAACCCTTTGCGTACGATCGTCACGCATTCGTGACCGCCGTAACTTAACGCGCGCGTACGATGGTCACGAATCTGTGACACACCGGGTGCGTCAAGAGAATACGGCTGTCACGAATTCGTGATAAGCTCTTTTTTGCTCTGTTATTACAGTTACAGAGCGCGTAGCGCGCTAAAACTTTCAGTAGCTTACATAGTATACATTTTGCAATCTCTATTCTACAAAATAAGTCTTATAAAATAAGTATAACTTATATCAAGTGCACCAACTAAATAAAAAAAATTTTTTCCTACACTTTGTGTCTAGCTATTTTCAAATAGAACATCTACTAAGAAGTAAAGGCCTAAAGTAGCTAGAAATAAGCAAACTAAAACTAGAACTTACACTTGGGTGTGATTTCTCCTTCCATAAATATAAGCTAAAAAAATAGCTAACAAACTATGGCCTCCTCGATAATTCCAACTAAGTTTGTATTCAAAACAACTCTATAAACTATAAACTAACGAATTACCATAGCTACAACGCTAGAGGCAGATTATTTGAGGCCTAACACAAAAGAAACACTCGCCCGTTTTCTTTTTCCACGTGTCGAACTCCACCGGTAAAACGTCGTCGTCTCGGGCAACTAATTGGTTTTACGGCGTGCGCGTATTTAATTACATAATTGCTCGCCCGCGTTCGTCCGCAAAGGGTTAATGATGATTCAGTCATTCTCGGCTGAAGCAATTAATAATAGGAAATGTTCTCGTTCTAACAGCCAATATTATATTAATTAAAACTTAACCCAGTTAAGTTTTAATTAACATAATATTGGCTGTTAGAACGAGAAAACTAGCTCTTGTTTATTTGTGGGTACAGTTAGAACTTAAAACCTTTCGGGAGTTCCATTTCTATTCGAGTTAGGTGGTAAATTAATAGCTATTTGTCATAATTATAAGCCCTACGCAACAGTATTGACTTGAAAATTTATTGTCCACTAGACTAACCACAAAGGTAAGCCTTGCACAGGTATTTTCAGTTAAGTGTGAAAGTATTGTGCGTTCACAAATAAAACACTTAAATAACGTGACTTGTTTTTGTTGCTTTTTTTTTTTTTTTTTTTTTCAAACAGTTGCGGGGTGTGGTCACTATGGCTTTGAATCCCCTTTACCTTATATACGTAGTTCAAAACTCGATTTTTTTTTTTATAGCATGAGATCAATCGTTTAACGATAGTATAGCTTTAGGCTCGCTCGCCATTTGTGCTCAGGCACATCACTAGTTTATAAAAGCATAGCAGACCCAGCAGCACTATATTTTTTTCTTCGTCTTTGAATTATGCCAAGGCCTGTAGCTCATACTAGTTTGTGTGTAGACGTACATATGTCATGTTGTACTTTGACCCTCCCTTTTTTGTGTTAGCTAGTTGTCGACCTAGATAGCAGGTTTTGACAGGAAAAATGGTCCAACATTACAAGGGTCCCTCTGTAATACTGACTATAAGAAGTGTACCATGTACTGGAAAGTATAGAGTTAACTGACAAGTGTTGTTGTGATCATGTCAGTATATATGATTGTCCACAGGAGATCAGTCATAATACAGCAATCATGATTGTAAGGAAGAGATCGTAGAATGTATACATACGTATGTGGTATTATAGCACAGATCACACTACTTGCATAACTAGCATTGCATCACAACATGAAGAGGGAAATACTCATGCATAGTCAACGTCTGATGAGTCAGGTCGTAAAGGCTGGCCTCTCGGTTGTTGTCTGAGACTTCCACTAATAGTAATATAGGCAGATATTGTTCATTGGAATTGGTTCCCTGCATTGGGCTCCCACTAAGTAGCATCGTGTGAGCGAAGCAAGACCTCATTAACAAGTCTCAATTGAGATTTTATGGCAGCGTTCCACACATGTCCATCATGCGATATAAATCTTGTGTTGGTATATCCAGTGAACTTGTGTGTGTGTGTGTGCGTATAGTATATTAGATTTTTTGATACATACGATACTGACGCATGTGTAAATGAGGAGTTTGAAATGATGCAACGAGTAATAAAATGCGTTAGTGATAGTTATATAATGTGCTTGTACAAATACGGAAGTATATTGTGCATGCTAGCTAAATGTGGAATGATGGTGAAATGATAACTAGCTAAATATTGACAAGTGGAATGTTCAGCTTTGGCTTTGGTCTTCAACACAACACAATATGTTTACAGAGACCATTGGCTATGCTGTTGCAATTGAAAGAATGGTGTGTGGAATACTTCACACACACACATACAGACACACAGAGCCATTACATACACAGACTCACATACAATACCAACAGGTTAAAGTATATTGGAGCATGGTGTACAGTTATTTGTATTATTTATTCTTTTATTCAGCGAGCGAGCGAAGCGAGCGAAGCTGACTCTCAGTCGTGTTCAATTGAGATTTCAGATATATATAGGTATGTATGCGTACGTCAAAAAATTTCGCCCGCGCTTCTAATTACGTAAGTTAGGTAAAGCGTTCACAGTTCCAGTATTTTTCAATTAACGAGCACGGAGAATCCTGCTGCACTGCCTTATGCAACTTTGTTTCAACCAAAAAGTTTATAGCTACTCTCTTCTTGAAACAATTGTGAAGTCTTTGTCAAGCTGCGCTTCTTTGCCACTGCTTTCGAAGTTTATTCAGGTAATTCTGTTGTTGTTAACACAATCATAGGGATTTCCTTCACATATCATCTTTACCTATACTCATATATTTACTCGCTCGCCATGCATTTGCGCTATTCGAGCGCACCACTAGTTTACCTAATTATTTATGTTTTACTTTTATAGGAGTTCCTCAAGTTTACAGTAAGGGCTTGGGAGGGATGGAACTTAATCAGAAGAAGTGGACTGTGAGCTGAAAGGTATAAGTCAACTATTTATATATCATAATTAGTAGATATGTATTGTTTTTACAATAGTGTTACAGTAGCTTCTGTGAACTTTCTTTTAAATGTGGAAGGACTGTAAATGGGTATAGTCAGTTATTTATTCACTGTATGCGCTAGAGGGACCTAGTGATTCGTCCTGTCTGTTTGTGTGTCTGTATGTCTGTAACTATAACTTTAGAGATGACTGACAATTAATGGTTGATTAGGTAACTTACTCAGAACAAAGATTTAAGATCTTTTATTGTGCTACTTTAAATTTGGGCTGATTTTTTTGGAAACACGAACCATGTGTACTAGCTTTAGTGAGTAACGCCCCCTTTTGCCACGTTGTAATCACATGAGCTAATTAATTTCTTGCATATGCAGTAGATTTGCTTTATGTGCTGAAAGTTAACCGAGTGCTTGAATTCTTGTTTAAAGGGACTGCTGGAGTACTGGCTATGTTACATGCAAGTCACCGAGAATGTTACCAGTTATAATTATATATAGTCGCCACCAAAGTTATCTATAAGATCCTTGTGGCGGCATGAAGTTGAAACATTATGATAAGAATTCAGATTCATTGCGGTTTCAATAATTAATACGCAGCACACTGTTTCATTGAATGTCTTTCAAAAGTCTTTAGTTACTAAGTCAACTTACCTGACTGGAGTACGTACCAAATTCGTCTTCTTTTTTTTTTTTTTTTTTTTTTTTTTGTAATGACTGAAGCTATGCTAATACAAATTCATAATGTGGTTCTGTCGTGTGTTTGGTTAGGACTAGCTATGTAGGATGCGTTTTAGGATTGATATTCCAAATGCACATCTTATAGTACAGCTTAAGATCATTGGCCACACTCCACATGATATAGTGATCATAGAGAGAAGTAGTTCTAAATCAGTACTATAAACTTCGTAGTGGTCAATAAACAGACGCAGTGTACATTTTGATAAAATCATAGGTATCGGTCGTAGTTTACTGCATTATCGTACAGGCCGCCATTGAAACCACACACATGCACACACACACACACATCCTACACATCACACACACACCACACGTGCACATCTGCACACACATCACACACACATCATACACACACACACACTACACGCGCACATCATACACACACATCACACACATCATGCACACACCACACACACACATACTATTCTTCCTTCCTGCGACAACATTTCCATCAAAAGAAGCCCTGGAGTTTGAACCTTCATTTAAGTGGCGCAACTCTTCGCAAAAGTAGATAAATCCCGGAGATATGTGGACTCTCTCTCTCGAAGTCTGTCGACGACCATTACCTGTTATGATTTTACTTTCAAATTGCTTTATTATCGACCACTAACCAAGTTTTTTTTAGTACAAAAGAATTGGTATCAATTCATAACTAATCATAACCATTATTTGCTATTTTGTGGTATTATCACATTATTATAATATATAATATGAAAAAAATCATTGTAATCATGTGGACTAACATGCTCTTGACCTTAATCATCCAAAAACTTCCTGGCAGTATTTAGTACCCACAAGTCACAAGCACAGTGTAGCCACTCCTTCCTAGCAAAAGACAAACAAACAAACAAATAATAGCAAGTATTACATACTCAGTATTACTATTTGGGTGTTTTTGTGAATGTCTGTACGCTATGCCAGTTGATAAATTTAATTTTCCATGATGTCCGAAGACTGTGCCGGTTGATAATAGAACCGGAATGTAAGAGTTACAGGCGACTTGCTCTATATAACACTTTTCTGTTTGTTTGTTTGTTTTTGTTTGTTGCTGTTACTGTTCATTTGTTGTGTGTGTAGTGTACTTTGTCATTACTTCAAGTTTATATTGTTGCATGTGTGCTATTCTTCATAAAAAAAAGTTTTTTCACTTTGACAAAAGATCAGCTTACTTCTGATTAATAAATTATTTGTTTGTTTGTTAGTTTTTTCATGTTTTTTTTTTCTTTTTCTTTTTTTTCTTCCCCTTTGTCTTTCGCTCTTCTATTTTCTGTTTAAAAGTATTGCATCAAATGATAATTAGTAGTATGTAAATTGCTTTAATCTCCTATTGTTTTTGCTAATTTTTGTGCTCTCATCTTTTCCTTATCTCGTGGTGATTAGACTCGTATGATTTGTCAGAATTGAAGTTGTGTGTGGCGGAGTGATTGTGATAGTTGAGTGTCTTTGTGGATTGGCACTTTACAAAGTTATCTCATGTTATTCTCCCAATATACTTCATGCAAGTGTAATTTACACAGAAAAACATTTTTAATTTTTAATGTGTTATTGTTTACCAGTTCATTTCTTTTAATGGGTATTGTTTACAGACAATTTTTTGTAATTTTTTATTATCCTCAGAAACCGATTGGCTCATTGTGGGCACAGATCTTTGCCCCCACTAATTATTGACCTTTATGAATAATAATGTTTGTGTCATTTCTACAACATCATTCAATGAGCCAAATATAGATGACAACGATCTTTTACATTTACACCATGGTCATTGCTTGTTTACAAAAATATGTTGGTATTAGTCCTGCATGAAGAACCCCAAATCAGATATCCAGAATTTCCACTCAACAGCACACACATCCTGCAGTGATCCCACACGTAACTGGCTGCCACTGTACTGGAGTGATCCCAGATGCTGCCACTGTTCTGGTGCGACCTATCAATAATTAGACAAGTCTCAACTGATGGTAGTGTTTTCTCTAAAATAAAAACAAAACAAAAATAATAAATACAATGTAAAAAAAACAACAACAACAAAACAAAAACAAACAAAAACAACAAAAAAACAACAACACAAAAAAAATAATAAAAAAACATTTAATCCTTTCACTGCCGTAGATGCCATATGGTGTTCTGAATTTCGTCAGCGCTTCTCCGTATTAAAAAAATTGATTATCCAATACAACATTCCCATTTCTTGTTATTATGTTGCTCTGACGTAGTACTTCCTGTAATTAAAAAAATAGAAATGATAGCACAGGTGTTTAGTTGTTGTTTTTAAAAGAGTTGTCTGTCTGCCCGAAATATTTTATAGTACAAGGTTGAGAAGCCCAGAATCCATCAAATAGAAGACGAATAAGCCGTGTACTCTGTCTGAACTCCATAGCAGCTCTGAGGTCATCAATAATTGAGTTTCAGTTAGTACCGTTGGTAACGGTAAGTCTAAAGTTTTAGCTATTCTTTGTGTGGACTAATAGACTTTGTTTTCATCATAGTAAACAGTTTAGTCTGAACTTGCTTTTAAAATATTTTTCTTGCTGAATGTTTGTGCAGCAAAAACAAAAACAAAAAAACAACAACAGCATTATTACATTTTCATGTTACCAAAATGGCCATCATAAACTCGGAAGTGAAAGGGTTATC
>WLWD01003219.1_pt1 | contig 41257 bp, 28 predicted proteins | sample 6712731 | NCBI WGS metagenome assembly WLWD01 (sample SAMN12718690, study PRJNA576275) | sponge metagenome | isolation source: marine sponge | host: Mycale hentscheli | place: New Zealand: South Island, Marlborough, Capsize Point | collected 2014-11-01
GTAGCGAGCGAGACACTTACAGGGGTAACACAATCGAAAATCGGGGATGTTTGTATAGGTTACATCACGAGGTGGAGGTCGGTATGGGATTTACACAACCGAGGGCCGAAGGCCCGAGGATAGTGTAAATCCCGTACCGACCGCGCACCGAGCGGTGCAACCGACTTGTACCATGGCTCTAGGCTATAAGAAACGCATAACAACCTTTTTTTCTGTAGCCTCATTGGTCCCCGCTTCTCTTAGCTACAGATCGTAATTCTAGGCCACGGGCAAAAAATATTCACCTCCTAGGCGGTGTATAAGTGATTTATTCACCCCGAATTGAGAAATCTGATTGGACGGTTTGAACGAACCATGGTATAAGTTTATTTATTTAGATATTTTGGACGTATGTATGTCATTTTGTACTTTGACCCTCCGTATTTTTGTGTTCGCTCGGCGTTCGACCCCGTCCCAAACTTCACTAAACAGAATCCTCTGGTTTAGCGACCATTACCGTATCACCTTAGAAATTGAATTGTTTACCGCTTTGAATTGTTTTGCGGGTGCTGGGAGCTCCATTTCTATTCGAGTTAGTGGCGGTGGTAAGTTAATACACTAATTGTCACAGTTATAGCACTACTCAACAGCATTTACTTGACAATTCATTGTCCACTAGACGAACCAGTTGTGTGAAAGTATTGTGCGTTACAACTACTATTAAGAATATCACAAAGAAAATTTTAAATAACGAGACTTGATTTTGTTGCTTCTTTTTCAATTCAAATAGTTGAGGGGAGTGGTTACTATGGCATTGAATCCCCTTTACCGTATATGCGTAATTTAGCAACTCAACTTTATTTTAGTAGTTTGAGTAACAACAGTGTAGTTTAAAGCTCGCTCGCCATTTGTGCTCGAGCACACCAACTAGTATATATGTATGTATGTATGGATGGTACGTATGCTCTTTAAACGCGCGCGCGGGGAACTTCTCCAGTTTAGCGACCACTACCCGTATCACCTTAGAAATTGAATTGTTTACTGCTTTGAATTCTTTTGCGGGTGCAGTTAAAACGCATAAACTTATGGGAGCTCCATTTCTATTCGAGTTAGTGGCTATTTGTCACAGTTATAAGCCCTACTCAACAGCATTTACTTGTAAATTCATTGTCCACTAGACGAACCATGAAGGTAAGTCTTGCGTAGGTATGTTCAGTTGTGTGAAAGTATTGTGCGTTACAACTACTATTAAGAATGTCACAAAGAAAACTTAAAATAACGTGACTTGATTTTGTTGCTTCTTTTTCAATTCAAACAGTTGCGGGGATCGGTTACTATGGCATTGAAACCCCTTTACCGCATACGTAATTTAAAAACTCGACTTTATTTTAGTAGCTTGCGTGTTACTTGTTAAAATCAATCATTTAACAATAGTGTAGTTTAAGGCTCGCTCGCCATTTGTGCTCAAGCACACCACTAGTATGTATGTATGTATGGATGGTACGTATGCCCTTTAAATGCGCGCGCGGGAAACTTTTTTCTCCAAAAAACACGGCTTTTTAGGCTTGACCCCAGTTTATTCTGAAACTACAGCATTAAGCAAGCCTTACTTTATACTTAAGCGCAGAAGTGTGAGAAAATTTCTGCGAAAACGCTTGCTTTCAAGAAACAAAAAGTTGATTCGACCGTTACTATGGCATTGAAGACCCTTTTTCAGACTTAATTTCAAACTTCTCCGTTTTAGGGGGGATACGGAGTGCCGATTGTTAGTTGTCAAGAGTCATTGGTAGTCAGAATGCCGTAGTATTAATGCTAAGAAAGCTACTACTACTCGAGGGAAGCTGAGGTAAGTACGTAATTCCATTTTGTTAGCTAAACTTGTTGTCAACAGTGACTGGTAAATTCAAATAGTCAGAATGGCTCAAATTTGGTACTACAAAAGTTACCACTGCTCAAGAAAATGAGGTAAGAAAGTAATTTTGTATTTGTGTGCTAAAATTGATTGTCTTTTGGTTTTGTAGGTGAGAGCTTGTAGTCAAGAATTCATGGTAATTCAGATTGTCAAAGTAACTTCAATTTGATACTACAGAAGTTATCAATGCTCAGGAAATTGAGGTAAGTAGTAATTCCATATTTGTTGGCTAAAATTATAAATAATAACACTGGTTTATTTTTTTGTCGTAGCTGAGAGCTTGCTCAAGAGTCACTGGTGATTGAGATTATCAGAATGGCAGATGCTTGATACTACAAAAGTTACCATTAATCAGGTAAGAGAGTGATTTTGTATTTGTTTGCTGAAATAAAAGGTCATAACTGCTATTAGAGTGTTTGCATGAACTAAGCTAAAAATAGTAACATTTTATGTTACCTAATTGTATCAGGCTCGCTCACCATTTTGTGCTCAAGCACACCACTAGTTATAATATATGTATGTATGTATGGATGGTACGTATGCCTTTTAAACGCCCGCGCGGGGAACTTTTTTCTCTCCAAAAAACACGTCTTTTTATTCTGAAACTACAGCATTAAGCAAGTCTTACTTTAAACTTAAGCTCCAAATTGTGAGAGAATTCCCGCGAAAACGCTTGCTTTTCAAGTCACAAAAAGTTGCTGCGACCGGTTACTATGGCATTGAAGACCCTTTACTAGATTTAAATTCAAAAACTTCGCCTTTATTATTCGGCTAAGTGCGGCTTGTTAGTTGTCAAGAGCCAGCCACCTGTAGTCAGTACTAAGTGACTGGTAAATTCAGATAGTCAGAATGGCTTCAATTTGATACTACTGAAGTTACCACCACTCAAGAATATGAGGTAAGAAGGTAATTTTGTATTTGATTGCTAAAATTAACTGCTAGCTAAGAAAAAGAGATCGGCCTAGAAAGAATTAGTTAATTGTAGTGTGACAGTTCATAGGAAAATAAAGTGAATTGAGTTCAAACTTAATTGTGTGTAGTGGCTATCTGTGGCTCCAATACTTATTACACTGTCATCGTATTTTGCTTGTGAGCAGCCATATTGAACCAGCTGAAAGTCATGAATATAATGTCGGTATTTTATCATTGAAGAGTTAAAACAGTTATTTTCTTTCCTTAAATAGCCTTACACACTGTAATTAGCCTACTAATAATATGTGCAGTGTTGGTCAAATTATCACATATGTAAAATAGGAAATCCTAACATCCCCCACTAAAAGATAATTGTACAAACTGCACACTTATATCTAGAATCACGGCCGTATTGATCTCTTAGATAAGCTTGACTTGGCAATTCCAGTTTTTCATTCGTATAGTCACAAAGTGGATTGTCAAGTAAATAAAAATTCTAATTAAAGGTGCCGTATTATAGCTATATTACAGTTTGAGTATAGCTCTCGCAATAAGAACTGTTACGGGGGGGGGGGGGGGGGGGGGGGGGGAGGCTCCAGGGGGCACAATTTGATTCGGTGATTTCTCACACATAAACACTTGTAAACTGTGGGAGTTAGCTGGATCAAACACAAGGTTATGTAATATTCACATCAAAGATAAATTATTGCTAACGATTTAGTAGCTAAAAGTGGAGTATGTTGCTTTACTCTTTGCTGCATAAGTGACCTAAAGGAAACAAATGTTAGACCCTCTGGTAAATCAGGCCTCTATTTGGCCAACTACATGGTATAGGCTGAGCATGGCAACTGCTTCCAGCAAAAGTCATGTCAATCATTAACTCACTATGAATGCTAAAATTGACATTACTATAGTGCTTAACTGGGAGGCACCACCCACTTGGACTTGATTATGTCCTATAGTCACATTGCCAAATTAACAAAATAACTTGCTTTGTGACTCCAGATGGTTTTTAGCCACCGGTGTGTATTAGAATATTCACCTCCTAGTGATCTGCCTGTTGTAATTCACTACACAAATATCCATATTTCACAGAATTGTTTTGTGAATCCAAGCATGGAATCAAAGATGGACTGCTGACTCTGATGTATTTAAGGATATGATGAGAGTCTCTGAAGAAAAAGACATGGAGAAATGTGCTCGGAACGATGGTTCCTGTTAAATTTGAAGGCCAAATTTGCTGGTAATTAATTATGTCTTGTTAATATATGGCCATTTAACTGCAAGTTAGGTGGGGTTAATGCCAGGTGGAAACTCCTATGACTTAGATATGGGGACACCTGGGTAGGTGGGAAAGGGGGCGCGCTACAAGGCGTCACGTGAGGTTGAGCGGGAGAAAAAGCAGGTTGACCTGCCTCGTGGTCAGTCTACTCTACCTGGAGCAAGCAACACAAGTGTGTAAATTGTAGAGTTTGCTAAATCCCACCCACCCACACCTTACCATGAACTATTGGGGAGGGGTTAATTATATTTTAGGTGCATTTTTATTTTCTTCTTCTTATTATTATTATTTTTTCACTCTCCGGCGTGTAGCCTTGTGCTACTCGCCGTGATACCGTGTGTTGCCGGGATTAAATGGGGCATCTGCTCCGCCCCATATAATTGCCCCGAGCCAGCACAGGTTGGCCCGGGGGTGGGGCTTCCGGCGACCACCTTGGCCAAACCACTCAGCAAGATAGCTGCGGAATTAGATAGGGAGGAATTGAATAAGAAATAGATAGACATGGAGGGAATAAATAAGGAATTAGGGGGAGGGTTAGAGAGGAAGAAATTAGCTAATAAGGGTAGAGTCAGTGTGGCACCGAGCTTCCAGCATGGACGGGGCCGTGTTGGAGGGCGAGGTGACATTGGAGTAGGATGGAGCCGCAGGATTAAGTAGCTATTATTATTAAAATGAAAAATTATATTCATAGATGGTCAATATTTGGCTTCCAGGCTATCAAAGAACATAAATAATTTGTCATCTCGGCTTAAACAGTTGCTAAAGGACTATAATAGCTTTCCTAGTGTATCTACCACAAATTTTTGGAGTTGGTCAGATGTGACGAGTCTTGAAAGGTTTAATTCTGCATACAACATAGGTGCTCTACAAGCTCTTCAGTTTGAAAGGTTGATATGTGAAGAGACACTTCATAGCTTTTTTTAATCTTTTGGCCAATTCTTGGAATTAGAATCGCTACCTGTTGATAAATTTATCATGCTATGTATGCAACTTGTCAAACACCAGTGAGCTTGAAAAATATAAATATAATGTTTTATAATTTGGAAGAAGAATGGAATGATGACACTGATGGTGGTAATGATAATGATGAAGGTAAATTATGTTACTTGTATTCATAAAATCAAGTAATTTTATACAATCAGTTTTATAATATTTTTTCTTACACTTCTCTCTCTTTTATTGAAGTTCAGCTGCTTGTTTAGTGCAGTGCTCACACGAGTTCTAGTCTAAGTTGCAAAATATTTTAATGAATATTGGTGTGGCATGATGTATGTACATTTTTGTCATTATAGTTTCTACATTCAACATATCATCACTGGAAACCTCCACTTCACTGGGACCCTTCACACTTAACTAGGACCCTCCACTAGGACCCTCCACTTCACTGGGACCCTCACACACACACACACACACACACACACACACACAAATGCAAATTCTCTTGCTGCCGCTAGGCAGTCACGCCCACCTGGCAGAGCCAGGATGCCTGTGCACTAAGCAGGCACTGTGAGCCGTGCAAGCAAAGCTCCTGGAGCCGGGCTAGGAACTCGCAGGAGAACAGGCCTTTCCTCACAGAAAGTGGTGTGGGCACCCTACGTCCCACCTGGACCATTGTTGTTTCATGAGAAAAGGCCTTGAATTTGCACCCCAGCAAATGCCAGGTACCCAATCACAGCTGGGTGGACTGGTGGGGCTGGTGGGAGGCAGATGGAAAATCAGATGGAAAAATTGCCTGAGTTGGGCTTGAACTCAGGACCTCAGGGCTTGAACTCAGGACCTCAGGCCCCCTGAGCCCAGGACACAACCACTACACCACACAACACACATACACACACTTGACATTGAACAAAGAAACAACACATTGGATGACAATCTTCTGCTACAGTAAGTATCCCTCACACACACACACACACACACACACTACATTGGTATGAAATATCTAATGTTTTCCATTGTTCCCAATACTTGCCTACACATACATGTCCTCCTCCTCCCTCTCATCCTCTTGCCTCCAGCTTTAGTCCCGTCCTGCATGTGTTCCTCTAACCACTCTGCGATTTGCATAACCTACTCTCTTCAATACTAATCTTCATAAAAATATTAAAAACCAAAACAAATCACATGAGATTCTTGTGCTCGAAATATGTCAATTAACACTTAGCTACATCATAATATTATAGTAATCGCTAAAGCTGCGCCAATGCAGTCATGTTAGCATTAACTTCCCAGCACCACGAGGAGATAGGACTTGGAATTGGACATGCGATAGGGTACATGTGTAAGTCATCAGCAGCCAGCAGTTTGAGAGTTGATACAATTTGTAATCTGATTGAACCCATCAACCACCTCTGTTCACCTCCTCAAATGCTATAGACAACTAAATCAATGCCAGTTATAACTTTTACACATGTGAAAAAAGTTTTGAGATAATATCCTCCTTAATGGTGTGATAACCAGCCTCAGCACCCCCACGGCTGACACACAATCATGGGGTGTTGCCCCCCCCCCAAAGCATAGTTGGGCTATCGGTAATAAAATCTATAGCATGCTTTAAGATTCCTATGTAATGTATAGGTGACAGTGTAAGTGTACAAATATTGTTTGCTACACAACACGTGTCACACACACACACAAACAATCACATCACACACAAACTCAACTTTGACTTGTACCTAACCTAAATCCAGTTAAAATCTTGCAACAAATCTGTGCTAATGATGACTTAGCCACCACTAATATAAATTTTCAACCAGGTCATAGTACAGAAAATGACTCGTAACAGAATTGAAATGTTATATTTATTGCCATGTCTTTGTTTGTGGCTAAATCTAATAACTAGACTTAGTGTTGAGGCTCACCTAGCTACACCTAGCCCAAGTGATAGATCTGTGGACACACATGTGTTCCCTAAATGCTCCCACTACCCATTTTCACGAATTAAATAATGAAACAATACTCTCACAGCTACATATCCTCATCTTTCAATAATCATTTCAGATTATACAAATAGTTTAACAAGCTAGCATGAATAAAGTGGATCTGTGGCATTTACTCCTAGTTCGTTAGCTCTTGTGAAGAGTTTCCTATTGCTCAATGCCTTTCATGTAACTACACTTTTTCAATGAAATACTTACAATATGCCTACCCAAACAGTTGTATAGATGTACGTTTCTTAAGAAGCTGCTAATTACTTTCACCACTATTTACCAGACTCATTTATCATGCAATGGTAATTGTTCTCCACTTTATCAAGTATTAAATGTACTCTTGTTGCACAAAATAAGCAAATGGATGCAAATTAAAATTCCCCCACTATAGTTTCTCAAAACTCGTTATTGTGAGATAGTCTCAAATGAAGTTATTTCAAAACAAGTACAAATATAATATGTGTAAATGAATAAATAAACAAAAATGAAGTGTTAATACATTCATATTGTTCATACATTGATATCACACAACAATTCCATAGGCCATGCTCTGATTGAGCCTACGACAAGGTACATTTCATCGATGTGTATACCCTCCCAAGGCTTAATTTTGGGCTTAATATTTTCAATGGAAATTTTAAGGAAGTCATCAGGCACTTCGTAGACATGCAATAGAGTTCCTGCCATAGTTCGTGCTCTGCCTACAGTTTCCTCCAATTTATTTAACACATTGACAGTCTGAGCAACTTCCAAATGTGCCTCAGGATTGACCATCTGATGGGAGAGATCTAGTTCTTTTCCATCTGACACAGACAACGTCAAATAGCCAATTTGAGATTGTTTTCGTTGTTGTGTAGTTGTTGACCTTTCAGCAGCTGTTGAAGGCTTCGTGTAAGAATGATCAGTGAGATTTGGCAGCCCTTCAGGAGGCACCCAACAGTAATAGGAAGAATATATAAAAGCTAATTATTATGAGTCAGAAATTCACATGCGTAATGGTTGTATAGAAAGAGAATTAAAATATTAGCAAATCTTTCTCGTTCTAATGGCCAAAATTTTAATTAAAACTTCACCCAACATTTCGACTTCTTGCCGAAGTCTGCTATTATTATAATTATTTCAGCTGAGAATGACTGAATCATCAGAAAGAGAATTATTGGCAGAATAATATTGTGTACATGTAATCTGGTATATGAACATCACACAAAACTTCTGAGAAAAAAAATGTTACCGATTAAGAGAACAACGAAGGCTTCCCTATCACCCACCTCCAAAAAAAATGTATTTTTAATATATACACTGTACATACTTGGAAGCAAAAAATTATCTTACCATGAAGGGAAAGGGGAGGGAGAAGAGGTGGGGGAAGGAACAGGGGAACACTGGGACTCCAACCCCTCCCACCAAGCCACCCTTCCTCCAAATGGAGTTGTCCCCCCCCATGCAAAGAAACCTTTTCTCCCGCCCACAAAATCTTCTTCATAAGTACATAAAGTGTATTTGATGTGCTTGCTGCATGTGTGCACTCATCTCAAAGTTTATCTCTATAAACCCTCTAACGCTCATGTTTCCCGGCCCTAGTACAGTATAAAATGTCTGTACGTAGGTGTACCTACATAGTATATATGTGTGTATGTATGTGTAACTTGTAATTAAGTGTTGATTGTGTGTTTGTTAATCTCTTTTCAGACTTCTAGAAAGTTCTTAGTCTGTGAGATTAATGTCAGCATGCAATCTCTTTGTTCTTATTATACTTATGTCAAAACTGTCACTTTGTGTGTTTGTGCAATTCTCCAATTTACAAATTATATTCAAAATCCAACACAAATCATTGAAGAGGGCTTGCTTACGAGCAAGGACCCGGTGGCAGTGCTATTACTACTTGTGAGGAAGACATCACAAAATTAACTCTCACTTACAACAGCAACTTGCCACTAAGCTTATCATGTTCCCACATGCATCAAACCCTGACTAGCTATGCATAAATCTTACCCACAAATTTAATTGTAGCCATATTATGATAGAGTAGTTTTAGTGGTCACATGTCATTGCCGATGGGTGGCGCAGATGCATAGACACTGGAAAACCAATGACATTACTCTTCTTGAGTCTAGCATATGGCACTCAAGCCAACAGATCACCAAAGCAAGTGCTGAAAATAAATAATTTAATATAAAAATTTTAAAGCTCACATAAACCAGGTTGGATACATGATTTAATTTGATTAATTTATTCATTGAATATATTCATTAGTTTATGAAAAGAGGAATCAAGAAAATGGTTTTGAGTGGCTGGCTGCATTGTGTGAGACTAATGAACTGATGTCCAATAAAGGTATGCATAATTTGAATGCATGAAGCTGATAGCACTATTTGGAAATGAATAGGAGAAAGGGAGAGGGGGAAATAATAACCATCTGAGCATATCCAATTGGTTGGGGAAGGGGCGAAGCCTCACTTCTCCTGCATTTGTCTACTGTCAGCGCAGAGAATTCTTTACACAATGCTGGTAAGTGTCTATGGATTGGTGCCTAGATCACTGTAGTGAACATGATATACAGGAGGGCCAGGCTTTTTGTCACAGAGACAGCAAATTCATTAGTTTACAACTTGCCTCTCAAGCCATGTTACAAAACCGATAAATGCTTTCTAACAACCCAACCAAACTCACAAATTACACCACTAGCTTGAATCACATCACACATCTTCCCACATACTCCAACATTAGCTTGAATCACATCACACATCTTCCCACTTACTCCAACATTAGCTTGAATCACATCACACATCTTCCCACATACTCCAACATTAGCTTGAATCACATCACACATCTTCCCACATACTCCAACATTAGCTTGAATCACATCACACATCTTCCCACATACTCCAACATTAGCTTGAATCACATCACACATCTTCCCACATACTCCAACATTAGCTGGAATCACATCACACATCTTCCCACTTACTCCAACATTAGCTTGAATCACATCACACATCTTCCCACATACTCCAACATTAGCTTGAATCACATCACACATCTTCCCACATACTCCAACATTAGCTTGAATCACACATCACACATCTTCCCACATACTCCAACATTAGCTTGAATCACACATCACACATCTTCCCACATACTCCAACATTACTTGAAAATCACATCACACATATTTCACACATACTCCAACAGTAGCTTGAAGCACATCACACATCTTCCCACATACTCCAACATTAGCTTGAATCACATCACACATTTTCCCACATACTCCACATTAGTTAACTTGAATCACATCACACATCTTCCCACATACTCCAACATTAGCTTGAATCACATCACACATCTTCCCACATACTCCAACATTAGCTTGAATCACATCACACATCTTCCCACTTACTCCAACATTAGCTTGAATCACATCACACATCTTCCCACATACTCCAACATTAGCTTGAATCACATCACACATCTTCCCACATACTCCAACATTAGCTTGAATCACATCACACATCTTCCCACTTACTCCAACATTAGCTGGAATCACATCACACATCTTCCCACATACTCCAACATTAGCTTGAATCACATCACACATCTTCCCACATACTCCAACATTAGCTTGAATCACATCACACATCTTCCCACATACTCCAACATTAGCTGGAATCACATCACACATCTTCCCACTTACTCCAACATTAGCTGGAATCACATCACACATCTTCCCACTTACTCCAACATTAGCTGGAATCACATCACACATCTTCCCACATACTCCAACATTAGCTGGAATCACATCACACATCTTCCCACATACTCCAACATTAGCTTGAATCACATCACACATCTTCCCACATACTCCAACATTAGCTTGAATCACATCACACATCTTCCCACATACTCCAACATTAGCTTGAATCACATCACACATCTTCCCACATACTCCAACATTAGCTTGAATCACATCACACATCTTCCCACTTACTCCAACATTAGCTTGAATCACATCACACATCTTCCCACATACTCCAACATTAGCTTGAATCACATCACACATCTTCCCACTTACTCCAACATTAGCTTGAATCACATCACACATCTTCCCACATACTCCAACATTAGCTTGAATCACACATCACACATCTTCCCACATACTCCAACATTAGCTTGAATCACATCACACATCTTCCCACTTACTCCAACATTAGCTTGAATCACATCACACATCTTCCCACATACTCCAACATTAGCTTGAATCACATCACACATCTTCCCACATACTCCAACATTAACTTGAATCACATCACACATCTTCCCACTTACTCCAACATTAGCTTGAATCACATCACACATCTTCCCACATACTCCAACATTAGCTTGAATCACATCACACATCTTCCCACTTACTCCAACATTAGCTTGAATCACATCACACATCTTCCCACTTACTCCAACATTAGCTGGAATCACATCACACATCTTCCCACATACTCCAACATTAGCTTGAATCACATCACACATCTTCCCACATACTCCAACATTAGCTTGAATCACATCACACATCTTCCCACATACTCCAACATTAGCTGGAATCACATCACACATCTTCCCACTTACTCCAACATTAGCTTGAATCACATCAAACATCTTCCCACATACTCAACATTAGCTTGAATCACATCACAAATCTCCCACTTTACTCCAACATAGCTTGAATCACATTAAACACATCTTCCCCACTTACTCCAACATAGCTTGAATCACATCAACACATCTTTAACAAGTACTACCAACATAGCTTGAATCAACATTCACACATTTCCCACATACGCCAACATAGCTTGAATCACATACCACATCTTTCCACTACTCCAACATTCGTTGATACATCACACATCTTCCCACATACTCCAACATTAGCTGAATCACCAACATATCCCACGTTAATCCAACATTAGCTGGAATAACATCAAACATCTTCCCACTTACTCCAAACATTAGCTGGAATCACATCACAAAGCTTCCCACAATCCAACATTAGATGGAATCACATCACACCATCTTCCCACATACTCCAACATTAGCTTGAATAATACACATCTTCCACATACTCCAACATAGATTGAATAACATCCACACATCTTCCACTTATTCAAACATTAGCTGGGACTCAAAATCACACATTTCCCACATACTTCCAACATTAGCTTGAATCACATCACCAATATTCCCCACATACTCCAACATTAGCTTGAATCACACACACATCTTCCCAATTACTCCAACATTAGCTGGAATCACATCCACACATATCCCACTTACTCCAACCTTAGCTTGAATCACATCAACAATCTTCCCCACATACTCCAACATTAGCTTGAAATCACATCACACATCTTTCCCACATTACTCCAACATTAGCTTGAATCACACATACACATATTCCAACATTACTCCAACATTAGCTGAAAATCACCACATCACACATCGTCCCAAATACTCCAACATTAGTTGAATCACATCACACAATCTTCCCACATACTCCAACATTAGCTTGAATCACATCACACATCTTCCCACATACTCCAACATTAGCTTGAATCACATCACACATCTTCCCACTTACTCCAACATTAGCTTGAATCACATCACACATCTTCCCACTTACTCCAACATTAGCTTGAATCACATCACACATCTTCCCACATACTCCAACATTAGCTTGAATCACATCACACATCTTCCCACATACTCCAACATTAGCTTGAATCACATCACACATCTTCCCACTTACTCCAACATTAGCTTGAATCACATCACACATCTTCCCACATACTCCAACATTAGCTGGAATCACATCACACATCTTCCCACATACTCCAACATTAGTTGGAATCACATCACACATCTCTCCCAATTACTCCAACATTAGATTGAATCACATCACAATCTTCCACTTCTCCAAAATTAGCTGAATCACATCACAAATCCTTCCCACATACTCAAACATTAGCTTGATCACACATACACATTTCCACTACTCCAACATTAGCTCGAATCACATCACACATCTTCCCACTTACTCCAACATTAGCTTGAATCACATCACACATCTTCCCACATACTCCAACATTAGCTGGAATCACATCACACATCTTCCCACATACTCCAACATTAGCTTGAATCACATCACACATCTTCCCACATACTCCAACATTAGCTGGAATCACATCACACATCTTCCCACTTACTCCAACATGAGCTTTGAACACATCACACATATTCCCACATACTTCCAACCTTAGTTGAAATCAACATCACACATCTTCCCACATACTCCAACATTAGCTGGAATCACATCACACATCTTCCCACTTACTCCAACATTAGCTGGAATCACATCACACATCTTCCCACATACTCCAACATTAGCTGGAATCACATCACACATCTTCCCACATACTCCAACATTAGCTGGAATCACATCACACATCTTCCCACATACTCCAACATTAGCTTGAATCACATCACACATCTTCCCACATACTCCAACATTAGCTTGAATCACATCACACATCTTCCCACTTACTCCAACATTAGCTTGAATCACATCACACATCTTCCCACTTACTCCAACATTAGCTTGAATCACATCACACATCTTCCCACTTACTCCAACATTAGCTTGAATCACATCACACATCTTCCCACATACTCCAACATTAGCTTGAATCACATCACACATCTTCCCACTTACTCCAACATTAGCTTGAATCACATCACACATCTTCCCACTTACTCCAACATTAGCTTGAATCCACATCACCATCTTTCCCACTTACACCAACATTAGCTGGAAATCACATCACACATCTTTACATCTCCCACATCTCCAACTTAGCTGGAATCACATCAAACACATCTTCCCACTACCCACCAATTGCTTTAATCACATCACACATCTTCACACTTACTCTACTCCAACATTAGCTTGAATCACATCACACATCTTCCCACATACTCCAACATTAGCTTGAATCACATCACACATCTTCCCACATACTCCAACATTAGCTGGAATCACATCACACATCTTCCCACATACTCCAACATTAGCTTGAATCACATCACACATCTTCCCACATACTCCAACATTAGCTTGAATCACATCACACATCTTCCCACATACTCCAACATTAGCTGGAATCACATCACACATCTTCCCACATACTCCAACATTCTCCGACATGACATGCATTGCAACAAAAAAATGGAAACCTGCAGCAAGCAATCCATCATGACTATGTGTGTATATGCATGTATGTATGTATGTGTATATGTATGTGTTTGTATGTATGTATGCATGAATGTGTGTATGTATGTATGTATGCATGTACATATGTATGTATGCATGAATGTGTGTATGTATGTATGTATGTATGTATGTTGCGCATGCATGGTACAGTGACTTTATATAGTTTATTGATCCTTTCATCCTTATTTACTGCTTCATAGAATACCAGAATAACATATAACTCGGTGAGGTTGCTCACCACACTGCAAAGTAAGAGCGTGATAAATACACTATGTTCCTTTAAAAAGTAGATCACTTACTAGCGTATAAGCCCACCCCAGACTCACAATATTTAGCATTCAGCTGATCTTGTACTTTTTGTATTAATTCTTTTAAATTTGTTGGCTCTGGTGGCATCGGTACAACTCCTGCGCAAGTAAGATATAATTGGTTGGTGAAACACTCATAATTATAGGAATGGAATGGCAGAAACTTTTAACACCTATATGTTTAATTGAAACTAGTAATATTAAATATATAAAAATATAACAGGATTTTCAAAAGGGCTTTTAATAACCAAAGCAATAAAAGTGTATATTGGATGTACTTCGAGTCTACCAAGCCTATTTATAGTCTACTGAGTTAGCCATTTCAAACCCCTGCATATGGCTTTTCTTGGTGAACACGCCTTTCTTAGTAAACACGGACATAATTCATGATATTATACCAACACAACACATATAATTAAAAAGCAAAAATGCAAACCTGAGTACGTAGGGCAATTACATAGTGAAGATAGGGGCCGAGGATTACATAACTGCTCAATTTTGGCTACGATTCTTGAGTCCATAATATTAATGGTATGCTACTGAAGCTAAACATTATTACTTTTAACACTTTAATAATTAGTTCTGAAATTCTCAGAGGGGAGGGGTGAATCTCAAGCTAAAAGTAAATACTGTACCCATTGTTTTGAAGAAATCTTTCACAAACAAATTGTATGAATTAGGTGTTCTTAATTTTTGAGGTGTTTTTGTTCGCGGTTTTTTTCCTTTTATCTTCATCCAACCCCTTTCTTTTTCCTTTCATTCCCAATCCAATTCTGTAATACAAAAGACAACAATGCTAATACATGATCTAATACAGGAATTTTATGGATGGGAGGAAATGTGGGTGTGTGTATGGGAGGAGGGGGATGAGGAAGGAAAAACATTAGTGTTAATGATGGGGCTATGCACACATGCTGCAATCTACGAACGGATTAACCAATAATTGTTGCATGAATCATATTTATTTTGACATGCATATGAGTAGAGAAAATATATAGATGAATTAGGGCAGCTGGGATCAACATTTGCTTTGGGGAAGGGGAGGAAAATTTTCTGAAGGGGAATAATCTTTTTAGTAGGGGGATTTAGCTTAGGGAGAAAAATCCCAATGCCCCCCCCCCCCCTCCTTCTGTATCAAACATAGTAATGAATCAATAATGATGTAAAAATGTTAACTGGCAATACTGAAGAACTCACAAAAAATGAGCAAAATACGCCCACATTTTCACTTGCATTATATGCTTTTTTTGGCATTCATTAACGTATTTCATAATCCAATTTTAATCTGAAAAAAATAGCTAAGCCTCCCTTTCTAAGGGTCACAAATTAAAAGCAACGACAACAGACTATTGTGTATATGGATATGTGGTTAACCACAATGGGCTCATTTAGCTACTGCAGCGAGAGTAACCACACAAAAAAGTGGTGACTCAGCAAAGATATCCAAAGACCTTCAAGATGTTTTACTCCAATGAATAATTCTTAGTTTCAGTCAAGGATGAAGTTATTGTGTATTCGTCCATGAAGCAAGCATTCGTACAAGTAAAAAAAAAAAAAAGGTTTTCCTTTGTAGCTGAAGTATGCCGTATTTTCCAACCCAAGCAAGAAATCATGCACAGGAATAGGATATCATGAATACACCCTTTATAAACATGAATATGAGGCCGTCTGAGCATGGTGAGGACAGCACTTGATGTCAAGGATTTGCCTATTCAAGATATCATAATCTAATTTTCAGAACCCAGCAACTGCTAAATCCAAAAGAAAAAGTCTAAAACGTGTGTAGTAACAAGTGCCCAATTTCTAAATGTCGAACCTGATAGTAAATAAATTCATGTAATGGACCAATCACATTGCTCGATGTTTTTAGGGCTTTGAAGGCCCTGATCAACATTGATCTTAAGTCATTTATATAATATAAATGACTCAGTTACATTTCTTAGCGGTGATTCATTTACCTTTGGCTTGTGAATAAACTTGCTCATTATTGAAATATCTGGCGATCCCTCAAGTCATACATACATACAAGTATCTACATTACAGTTTGGCTTATATTTAGCTACACCTGCAACAATGATAATAACAAAAATATTTTAGATAACAACAATTCCAGTTTAAATTTATACATAGCACATAAGCGATGTCGTTCTATCAATTTAAAGAAAGGCACTTTAAATTGTCCTTTATTATGTTGTTGGAATAGAGATTTCATTAAATGCTGTACAGCCACAAACCTTTATCTGCTGATCATCTCTTATGAATTAGAGATATTTTGGATTTACTTGTACTATCCATCCCTTCATCATATGCTTTCTTCAATTCTTTCGTTTCATCATCGCTAAAAATACATCTCTTTCTCGCTTCACCGTCCATCGTCTAGATTTAACTACCCGCGGAGAATGCAGAAATGAAAACAATACTCGCGACGGTCCTTACTAAAACCCGGGACGGGACGGGACGGGACGGGACGGGACGGGACGGCTACTAAAACGCGGGACGGGACTATATGGAGGGTCCGTATAAAACACAGACCCCGCGACGGTCCTTACTAAAACCCGGGACGGGACGGGACGGGACGGGACGGGACGGCTACTAAAACGCGGGACGGGACGGGACAGCTATATGGAGGGTCCGTATAAAACACAGACCAGTCCAAAGAGAGAAAGACTGTGCCTGGAAGCACCAGTAATCATTGGTGAGTGTAGTTTGTAGTGATTATGGAAATACTAAAGTTAGCTAGAGTATGACCACTGGATATACTAGACACCTTGTGTTTAAGATGTGTGTGTGGGTTGTGTGTGTGTGTGTGATTATGCTTTCCAAAGGTTGAAGGAATTGTTTTTGGACATGTTTAGGCCTTGATAAATTTTTCAATAATTTTTAGAATATTAGAATATGCTCCTATAGCACAGTGTGGCAAGCAACCACATCACACTGCCCCAATTCCGAGCATCTTAGGCTGCATAGTCACAAAGATTTATTACTGGTGAATGTATTTAGCTGCAGCTAATGCTTTGAATTCTACTGGCCTAAAAGTTTGTTTTCCAGTAGGGTATTTTGTAGTGTTTCTGAGGGTGGCAAAGCTCTCCACATAGTCCATTTTGTTGTTGTAGTCAAAATGTACCAAGCCAGCTGATATTTTCCTGATAAAAACATAAAGCTCTCCCTTCCTCCTCCTCTTTAGTTGGGTGTTACTGCAGGATATGCTGACTTAAATTACCCCTAGACAGTGCAAAATTGACCTATTGCCCATGCCATTAAAGATTATCATTTTACATAGCAAGCAGTTATACCGCTAGAATCATCGTTTGAAGACTATATTCAGTTGTCAGTTATTATGGGATTGTTTGACCATAGATTTAATACGTAAGGGATTGGAAACGCGGTAAATTACAAAATCCAACCGCGTTGCGCGTCTCCGTATTTTTCCGTAATCTTACTTCCCCGTTTGCCTGGATTTCTTAGTGGTTTTCACTCAGCTCCGGAAGCGTTTCACAGCTTGCTTTATTTTGGCTCTGACTGTAGAGTATTATGGCTCAAAGCACAAGTGTGGTAGCTAGCTTTACTTTATCATGGAGCAGTTTAAAAGCTCTGAATTTCCCATATCAAAAAGAACCAGTAAGGCTACATAAGCTTCTTGCAGCAAGAGGAGAATATGATGAAGCACTGAGCAATTATTCTAGAGATTTATACTTACAACTGTTAAATATTATAGATAAAATGAACACTCTTTCAAATTTAGCACAAGGAAAGAAAGAATGTTTAGTCACTTTCACCAAATTCGATGCAGGGAGCTAAAGGATCTGTGGATGGGAGCTTTGTTAAGAAAATGGAAATAAGTGTAGCAATTGATGAACTCAGCCTTGAATAACATAATGCTCTAAGATAGCTACATAGCGGGTTATATTCCTTCAGTGTTTAATAAAAAGATTAAAAAGTCTAGTATAGGCCTCACAAGAAGGAATTTTTGATTTGTCTCGCAGATATGGGAGCAAAAGATGATCATTCTGATGAACCCTCATTTCAAGATTTCACTAAAAAGTGGATTAGATCTGTTGATAGAGGAGGCTTATTTTTGGTTAAAGATGAGGTTTATTCTTTATAATTGTCTATCATAACACATAGGTGCCAACTGTCCCCAATCTTCGGGGACAGTCCCCAAACTGGTAGCACTGTCCCCAGATCCCCAAAGGGTACTGATTTGTCCCCAAAGAGCTAGCTAGTTGCTGACTTAATTAATTCATACCACAAGAGACCAAGCTTAAGCCAAGAAACTTTGATTGCTCTGATGGCAATTAAGTTCAATTCCTTTACAGTGCTGCTATGAAGCTACTTTTACTAAGTAATTGCGAACAGAATGTAAAAAAGCCACCTCCAAATTTGTCAAAATCTAACTTACTTCTTGTATGTGCATTATATAACTTATTTCTTGCAAATAAAGGCGGACGTTAAACAAATAAAAGAACTTGTTAAACATTGAAACAAAATGTCGCGTTTCTTCTGTGAAAGGATCACCATCCAATTCCAATGCTTTGCATACAGAGTTGCTAAGTACCTACAAATACATTTGGAAGTGAAATAAAATTAAGCTATTAGGGAGCACTATCTTGAGCAGCAAGATGTTAACTATGTACCATTGCTTGCTTGTTGAAAATATGTTTCTTTGTAGGCCTTCCTAACATCTTCCTTTTCATGTTGGATCGATTCCTTTCCACATTCTTTCTATGTCTACCAATGCGAAACTTTCATCCAGCCATAGATTACCCACCTTATCAAAGAATAAATTTAAAGCAAGTTATTACTATAGTTAGCTATTAAGTACATTTAATATAGAATGGTACTAGATGTCTGCAACCCAACATTATATTTATGTAGCTAGTCAGTAAGTGCATCACCTATTGAAAATATTATTTAATAATAGTGATGTAGTTAGCCATCCCTAAAATAAAATATATAACAGCAGCATAGTTTAACAATATTCATTCACTTCCAAATTTATACTAACCCATTCAAATATTTTTTAACCAGATTCCATTACAGTGTTTTGAATGTAAAACTTCATAAACCACTTTTCATATTAGTTTGCCAAGCTAGCAGAGCTTACAATATCCATATAGCTACTTCCAAATTTGTACTAAACCATTCAAATACTTCATAACTAGATAGATATTATAACCAAAATGTAACCATTACAATATTTGTGAATGTAAAACCTCACAAGCTATCACTTCTCATTTTATTTGACTAGTCCATTAAGGACAAAAATTTGCAATGTTTGACAATGTCCATTCACTTCCAAATTTGTACTAAACCATTCAAATACTTCATAACTAGATAAATATCATAACCAGAATGTAACCATTGCAATATTTGTGAATGTAAAACCTCACAAGCTATCCCTTCTCATTTTATTTGGCTAGTCCATGGATAATATTTTGCGTACTCGTAAAACAGTTTCCAATATTGTACTCTGACTCGTGCTAATATATACACACATATATATATCAACAATGAAGACTAATTAATACCTTTACAGAAAAAATACAGCAGGTATGCAAACTGTGCAGTTAATAACATTCAATGTGAGTTGTAGACAGAAGCAAAAGAGTATTTGAGGTCAAATAAAGAATAAATGAATATTATAGACAAAATTGGTGTGATTAGCTACAACAGTTTCTTTTCTGAAATTTCTTTGAACATTTTCTTCCTGACTTGAAAAATGTCTTTCTGCAATAGTTTGTCAAACATAAATTTATCATCATATAATGTGCATTTAAAGTACCTGTGAGAAAATGAAATCCAAACCAAATGCTTGGTTCGTGCATACTATAGAAGAATAAAAGGAATTATTTATCCGCCCAACTAGGTTTTAGTAAGGACCACTCGCGACAGAGTCGGGAAAATTACGCGCCCACAAGCGCCCTGAGCTGTGAACTTTGACCCCTTACGTATGCCAAGTCAGCAAAACAAATAAACACCCGGCGGACTCGCTGACAACCCGCCCCATATTTGATCTTGGATTGCCTGCAGTAGTAGTAGAAGCTTCTGTAGCAGGGTACCATAGGGAAAGTTAGACGGTTAGAGTGCGTTCTGGTTGCTGTGTCTATTGTAGGAGAAGTAGTAGGTGTAGCTATTTACTACCGGGAAAATCATCCTGTGCAGTTGAAAATGTCGTTTTCCTCGTACTTTGTCGCGGCTCTTTTTTTATCAACAGTGTCTGGAGGTTTTACTGAAGAATTCGGTAAGCTTTGAGTGACCATTATTGCAGTTGTATTCGTAAGTAGTTATGGTACATGACTACCTACTAGGATGTGTTTAGCTATTTTGTCATTGTTTGTGTTTCTTTTGTAATCATTTCCCTGCAATCATAGGTAGAAGGCTCCATTTTGTCATAAATATATATTGGAGATAGTATCATATTACCTGGAAGGAGGTAAATGAGTCAGCCTAGATATTGTTTTCATGATACTGGATGTCAATGTGTGTATAGCTATTTCACTATTATCTTTTCCTTTCCTTTTCTAATAAACTTTATTGTTTATAGCTAGTTGCCCTACCACTTGTCTTCATTATTTTTTCTCAATTGTACTATTAAAGGGACTTAGTCCAAGTTGGGTATAGTGTAAAACGGCATTTTTTGTTAAGCACCAAGTCTGAGAACTTTATGAGATATTAAATAATTTTTTTTTGTGTTCCGTAAAGTCAGCGCAATAGCAAAAAATGGTTTCCAGAACTTTTTTTGAGGTCACACTGCACAGTTATATTATGTTAGATTTCTAAGATCTTGCTTTTACCGAATTCCTCCCTCTCTCCCCCACCCAGTTTGGTAAAGGAGGTATGATTGACATTATTATCGGGCTATTGCTAACTTCTCTAGTGGCGTTACATAATTCACTACTACTTGACATTTTGCCAAAGTGTTTTCTGTTAAAATCTCAAGTTAATCATTTTAACAAATAATAGTGTATTGGCTGAACATACGAACACGCTTACTGGATATACATTCATAAAGTAGTCTAGACTAAATATTTGGTCTATAATCAATAGTTTAGTCTTTTTAGGACTTTCTTATGGTGCATTTACAATAATTCTTACATTTCTTTGTTTGGGTTAAAGGCTCTTACTACTAAGTAGAGAGTTTGGGTACACATTTTGTGGTTGAGTGTGTCCTCATATGTACTTGGTAAAACCTCAGGGGTAAGTACCTGGGTTAGTAAGAGACAGATGTGGCTTTTCAGTATCATATGACTGGCATTTGTAGAGAAGCCATATGCTATTGGGTTGTAACCATGAATTAATTTAATTTCATGTGTGTGTCAATTACAGTGATTAATCTTTCATTCATGTGTTCAGTGTGGCAGGGGATCTCAAATGAATCAACATGAATTAAATATATCTTGTTTTATGAATCTAAATTGCAAGTTTTCTGAGGTGTGCTTTATTTCAGAGTTTATACTGGTTTATGTGTGTATGAGCTGCAATGCTTTTGGTTATATTAGCTTCATGACGACTGGTGCCAAGAGTAATTACTATTTCCGATTTAATTGATTTTATTTTAAAGACCCTCCCCTCAAATTTAATGTCTGTCTTATATAGCATACTTCTTGCTACAATTTATATATATATATATAATATATATATATATGTGTGACCGTCTACAGGAAAACCGGGCACAACGCGGCGTGCGTAAATATCGAGAAAAGATCGATCGATTTCTTAAAAATGTATTGTTTCAAGCCGACGGAAGGGAACGGTTAGGTCTATTATATTGGGAACGACTTAAGTTACGACGATAAAACTTGAGAGCTCAATATCTGGACGCCGACAACTCTGTAAGTGCAAAAAAATTTTTTCGAAGGGTGCCGCGTTGTGCCCGGTTTTCCTGTAGACGGTCACATGTATACATATATAGTTGGGTTAAGTAGGCATTGTTGAGAAACACTCTATGTCTTTTATTTATTTGTGTGACACACTTTGTGAATTATGTATGACAGAATATTGATATTACATATAAATATTATATATTAATGTAAAGAGCTTCAACATAATGTAAACTTATGACGAGTAACTTATACCTTACTTTACTAATTCTAATTTTGCTCACTGAATTAATGACATGGTGAGAAATGTGTGAAGTGGGTAACAAAAAGCTTGATATAAATGATAAAAACTCGTTAATTCAGTGAGTGGAATCAGTATTTTTCAAGCCACAAAATACATTAAATTCTGCAAATATGGGTTTCAATGCATAATAGCTGTCTTATCTTCTAGCCCACATGTAGCATATTCCATATAAGACTTATGGTTTAAAGTATCTTTGGCCTTAGACTTACTTCACTTTCATATAATGATACGTTACTTAATATAAGAATATTATCACCATAACTACATGTAATTTCAACCTTGCCTTCTAGACAAAACGGTGTGTCCACTCGAGGTCATAGTTAAAAAAATTATGTGGTCAACTAATGCCACTGAATGAGGTTTGAGAACATAGTCCATCTTGAATAAATCAAAAGAGAATTAAATAATATGAAGGTATTTTACTGTCCTTTTATTATTATCAGCATTCAGGATCGGTCATCTGACCTTGAATTTATGCTAATAAAAAGCCCAATGCTATCAATCCACCACTGCTATCATGTTTTTCCTAAGTCTATACAGTAGAATGTCATTTATCCGACTTCAGTTTTGGGACTTCAGTTATCAAAACATAGGTCAACCCGACATCAAAATTTAAAGCCCACTCTGGCTTGTGACTGGGACACTATTGCCGACAGCAAACTTAGAGTGGCACTGCCTCTAGCTACTCCAAGCCTGGAGGATTAGAAATAATTATTAAGCAAACAGCATACGATTCCAAGTGACCTTCAAACACGTGACACAGCCGTATATATACAATTGCCGTCACACAAACATTTAATCAATAAAAAAGAATGCGTGATTGGAAGTTGAATCTAGCTAAGCTATACACATAACAGTTGCATATTCATGTTCATGTGAGGTGTGGCCTCACAATACGAACACCCTTCAATGAACTTATAGAAAAGTTAGCTAAACTATGTTTGCAGTGACACTGAAGCATGAGATATTTATGATGTGAAATCAGTAAGAGTTTGAATGATTGAGTTGGAATGATAGGATGTAATCATTGCAATGGTAGTTAGTGAATCAATATTGAATATGATAGTTCGTGGGGTTGTAAATTCCACGAACTGGTCAGATGTGAAATAGACTAGACTTTGAGCAGTAATTGAAAAACCGGGAAAGCCAATCCAGCCACCACTCACTTTAGCCTAAATGCACGTGTAAGGAAAGCACAAGCCAACCTATCTTTCTGACAGTATGCCCCGCTGCTGTATCAGCATATTATAGGGGACTGTCTGCAGTGGCAGTGTGAGTATGCTCACCCAAGATTTAAGCAAAAAGCAACCTATAACAATCTTCCACATATATATATATGTGAGTACAGCCCTTAAATGGAATGAATATTACAAAGTCAATGTTTTTTATTACAAAGAAAGTCGATGGTTTGATGATGGGAAGTAGGTAAAGTGTGTTTAATGTAATGAATGAATGAAAGTGTGTGGATAAAAGCAATGTTTTTTTGTCTTCATTCTTGTGGCATACTGGTAGGTTTGGCTAGGTAAGTGTGGTTTCGATGGCTCTGGGTCATGGAGAGAGAGAGAGACTCAGACAATGATTGTGATAGGAAATTAATTATGTATTTATTTCACGTGAATGTTGACTTTGCAAAGGAGAAGAGTAATCTCGCAATTACAGTGATCATTCATGATGAACAATTATTGCAATTCTTATTGAGTGCTAAATTGGGGTATATTAGGATTTGGAAATCATCTTCTAATATTATTTCAAATTTTTAATTCTAAAAAGTATGTTTGTGATGGTATGTTCAACCTTATATAGAGAATATCATTAAATTTATGTTAATTTAATGATGTGTTGTGTATGTAGCCAAACCACCACCAGAAGTAGTAAATTTGACAGTTAATGTAACGTCTGATCCTGACAGCAACTGTCCAACCAGCATAAAGTTTTACTGTACTGCATCATATGTTAAGGTTCTGAATTGGTATTTCAACAAAGAAAATTTGTTGTCATATACTCTGGATGGTACTAGCGATGTGGATTTGTGCCAGGACCCTAAACATGAACAGCACAAAGAAGGCTTAACAGATTTTTGTAATAATGGAGGTAGTGTGAAAATAGACAATAGTAGCCGACATAAAATTTTGAGAGGGTGGTACAATATTACTTCACATCTTCAAGGCACTGGGTCATACATTAGAAAGTTTTCAAATGTGTCATGTGGTGGGACAAATGTTAACAGTACAGTTAATCTTGACAAGCATATTCCATCATGCAATCCGGAAAACTTAACTCTGACGTCTAACATCAGTGCTTACGCAGATGAAGGAAAATGTGTGGGTAAAGTTGAATTCATGTGTATTGGAACTAATGTTGAGTTTTTTCAATGGACATATGATAATAATCGTCCTTTCACTGACTTTGTTAGTATTTCCAACTTTAGGAGTGATCTGAATAGTTCTCTTTTAAATATGCAGTGTACTGCTAAGTTTGACACAAATAATACTCTTCCTAACAGCTTCAACTTTCAATCAGTGTGTGTTGGAGATCTGAGTGATAGAAGGTCAGCTAATTGGTCTACTATTGGATGTAACAGCAGTGTTGGCTATAAACAAATAGATACTTCATGTAAGTTCTGACAATAGATAATAATCATGATAAATTACATATTTTATATAATATATAAAGTGTTGGAAGGACAAAGTATTAGAATAGAAACACGAGGCACTTATATATTATTTATGGAAATTAAACGAACAAATAATGAATTTTACTAATTTGTGATAATATGCATATACATTGTCATAATACTATTATACTTTATGAACACTGTAACATTAGCATCAAATTCTTTCTTTTTTTTTTGTGAGATTGAAGTACCATAACTGTAGTAGGATCAGATTTTGAAATGTTGGAACTGCAAGCAATTTTCTTTAAACATACGCATAGGAGAAGCACACATGATGGGAATGATTAACCCTTCAATATTTAAGAGAATTGTGGGTAGTAATTTTTCAATACACATACCATATTACATTTCAAAGAATTCACTACACTTTTTACTGTGTATAAGTCTTGTTGTAATGGAAGTGTACATTTACCATAAAGGAGATATCTATAGACATGCTTACTGAGAATTCAGTCTAGGTATTTGATTAACAATTTTTAAGATATGAATTCATATTTGGAACATTCGTCTTAATAGAATTTGTAGTTGTCCACTTTAATGAGAGGGTGCAAGAGGGAAAACAATGCTTATTATGTTCAGGAATTCAATATATAATATTTTTTAGAGCTATGGTAAAAATTTTCTAACACTTATAAAATATTGTTGTTTTTTTACAATGTTTGCCATGACTATTCATCTTTGTATGTCATTCCAATTCCATTAGCTATACTTTAATACAGCATCTTAGTCTCAACTACCCATTTTGAAAAATGTTCTCGCCAAGCATTTACTGTTTTCTCCATTGGTCACCACAAAGAAGATGTAGCGATTCATATTACTCTTTCTTTTCTCCCTGCAATACTCACTAACATGTCAAAGTTACTCGTTCAGCCGCACGTGATCTTCTCAAAATGGCATCAAAATATGGAAGGCTGGATTGCTTCTCCATGATGTTAGAATCAGGAAACAGAAGGGTCATGGACCTACATTGGAAAAAGAGCTACTGATTTATTTGCCCACAAATGCTTACAGTTTCCTCTAGGCTGGTGCAAGGAGAAGAAGTTGATGGTATTGAGAAATTCGATTTTTTTTTTAATTTTCATTTGCTTATTTAATTTAATAGTTAGGTCATACAAAACTAAATGATATTATACATTAGATTTACAAATGTACATATGATTGCTATTTGTTAAATTTTAAGCCAAAAAATTTTTTTTGGTGTTTCGTATGTACAGCAAAAGAAGTTGTTAATTTAACGGCTAATGAAACTTTTGTTGGCAAAAGCTGTCCTTCTGGGGTTGAGTTCAATTGTACTGCTAAACAAATCTTCCTTCTGAATTGGTATTTAGATGATAAAGTTTTAGTATCACATCGATTTAGTAACAGTAGTAGTACTAACATTAATCTCTGTGAGAGGAATAATAACCAACCTGTGGATGGAGATTTTGCAGAGTTTTGTAATAATGGTGGCAGTTTGTTGGTAAACAATTCTGCCAAAGAGAATGGTGTGCATAACGTGACCTCTCGTCTAGTGACTACTGGAACATACATCAGTGCCTTTTCTAATGTGTCATGTGGTGGTTGTGATCAAGTACAGAATAAAGATCTAACAAATTTCACTTTGTCATGCTATCCTGAGAACTCGACTCTGACATCAAACATCAGTAATGGAGAGGAGGGTGCCTGTTCAGGGATAGTTAATTTCACATGTTCTGGAACAAATGTGCGATTCTTTCAGTGGACTTACAATGATAATCCTCTCACACAGTATATAAATATTTCAAACTCGAATGTGTCTCTAAATAGTTCTCTTTCAGATATGAATTGTAGTATAAACCAGTTTAATACTAACAGTACATTTGCTCAAAACTTTAATTTTGAATCAGAGTGTATTGGTAATTTGAGCACTATAGCAAATACTCATGTGTCTAGCATTGGATGTAACAGTAGTGCTGATGACAGTCAAATATTGTTAATGTGTAAGTTTATTGAAATACAGATATTGTCTTTTGTTTTGTATAATAGGGCAAATAATTATATTATGTTTGCAGAGAGAAAAATGTTAGGGTATTTTCTTTACATGCAGGAGATTATTATTGGTGATAACTACAAGTAATTCTAAATATTAATGGGGCAAGAATGCTTGCTATTACAGCATAGCACTTGTAATTCACACTAGAATGCACTGGTGATTATATTACGTAACCCGTAATGCGAACTTCCGGTAAGATTACGGAATTCAATGTTAACTCCGCGAGAAATTGAATAAGAAGTTTTAATTGCAGTTTTCTCGAAATAACTGTGCTCAAGATGGTCAGTGCAATCAAACTAATACTGAATAGGAGAATCTTCTATAGTATCTTTGTTGTTTTTGGACATAGCATACAGGCATGGTTGAGTACATAAAATAATTTTAACAGTTGCAATGTACTTCTGCAGCAATAATCAGATTTAATTGCTTTCTTTCATGACAGTAATGCAAACTACAGTTCTAATAAAATGAACAGTGATGTAATTGTCATACTTTTAATTAATATTTGTTTAGTGAAATTTTATATCATGACGTATAATCAATTGCCAAAAAAATTTTTAGGTTACCTATTAATGACTGAAAGACAATAAATAGCTTCATATAGCAGAATAATAAATGATGAATATATATATGTATATAATATACAGTAATATTAAAGTAGCAATTAACACATATGTTGATTACCCCCTTGGGTACAGCTTTAAGAACATCATTACACAATTTTAGAGTAAGTTTAGTAATGTAGAATTCAGTTCATGAAGAATTCATTGCCACTGAAATTAAAAATACATCATAAATTTTTTTGTTGGTTACGTGAGTGTATTTATGTGTGTGTATTGGGGTGCATTCAGATAACCTGTTTTTATTATCTATACTTATTGTAGGCAATCATCCAACCACAACACCATATTCTGTGAGCACATCTCCATCTTCAAATCCGCTTAATCCATGGTATAAGAAATTTTCTTTTCTGGACGTTTTGCCTTTCTGCAATGTATCTAACAGTTTGTCTCTCTCTGATAACAGTGTAAGTTAGTTATAATTATTCGTTAACCGGAGCTGCTTAAATTTATAATTGTATACTGCTAATTTATTTACAGATCGTTCTTGAACATTCAATGAACTAGGGCTGAGTTCCACTATAGCTAATTGACTTATTATTGCTTAAATTACATGCCCATCTTTCCTCAGCACCGTTTTTTTTTGTGAAGAAATTAAACAAGGAAGCATCAGGGGTGTTCTATATTAATTACATATCACATTAGTATTGCACATGCAGGGGTGATGAAATTGAAACAACAGAATTTTGAGGCCTTATGGAGCTGAAATTTCCTCATGCTTAATGCAACAAGAGGTATGGCTAATACCTCAATTTCTGACACTCCGGGCATTAAATTTAATACTGTTAGTCAACAATAATTGTTATGCTAAATTTATGTAAAACTATGTGTCCTAAACATGTAGCCAATAATATAGTAGAAGACAAAAAAGTTTCGAATTCCGTTCCGTAGAACGGCCGTTGCATGATTAAAAAAAGGGGAAGAAATGGTACTCCGTTTATTAAAGAACGACCATTCTATTCGACCGCGTTACCGTTTTAATCTTTCTCGTTCACCGTATGTCTCACTCAAAGAAATATAAAAAATTGTTTATCCAATAAAACGTTCTGATTTTTTGTTTACAGGCTCCAGAGGCAGAGCTTCTCAGGTAAAAAAAAAAATTGAAGCCGTCCTATTCGAAATGGTCTCGCGGAGAATTGTTAGTTCGACCACCGTACAGTATCGACGTTTTCTCGATGTTAGGGCTTTCCTGGGCTTTGATTTTTTTACTACTGGAGATCCATCAGTAGCTAACAGAAGATTTACGAAGTGCTGACCTCGTTATAGCTCTGTGCCCATCGGAACTTCGGTCTGCAGCTGTATTAAAGCAAGTTAAAATTATGTTCGAGCTTTTTTGCACTATCCCCGTAGCGTTTAATGGTCGATACAAGACCTTAGCTTGCTGATATAGCTATAGAAGAGTTTCTAGCTAGAAAATATCTGTGAATCGACGGAAATACTTCACCATTTCTTACCGTTTTAGTAAACGGGTGTTGACCGTTTAGTCCAAACTGTACGGAACTCAACGATAAAAACTACAGTATAAAAACCTACCGTTTTATGGCCGTACTACGGAACGAAATTAGAAACTTTTTTTGTCTCCTACTGTAAATGAATGAATTAATTATTAGCTTAGTAGCCATAGTTGTTAAAGAATGCCTCTATATAATATTTTAATGATGTCAATAGTAAAATACCTTGATACAGTCTTTTCTCGATTATCCAGACACCTTCGGTCAGTTAATCTAGTGTGGTGTCTGGATACGTGAAATTGTCTGGATATGTGAATAATGGTATTCATTATCAACATTCTTCAAAAAAGTATGCATAAAATTAGGTTTTTGTGTGTGTATAATTAAGCAAAGTAGTTTGTTTGTATGGTAATACTCTCTCTTACTGGGTGATTCAATTCTCTCTGCTGCTAAACCATATATACAGGGCCTCCTCTAATAGTTTATTTTCTCCAATCTTCATTGTCTTTGATTCTATCTTTTTCATGCCCATATCTTGTGATCTTCTTTTAAAACTTTCAAATTGAGACTTCAGTTTTTTTACATCTCCAACGGTAGACCTTCCAATACCATACCTTTCTGAAGTAACTGTGTATGAAGTTCCACACTCAATTAGCTTTAAAATATCTAATTTGTCTTCAATTCTCAGTACTATTTTCTTTTCTTTCTTCACAGAAGCAGATGGGGCTAAGGCTACCATTCTTATAAAAGGGGAGTCCCAATAGTGCCACAGCTCATCTACTCTAAGATGCTAGTTGCACATAACTACATTGTACCTATAGGGAGTACTGTGCCAGCTGTCACGTACTTGTAGGCACAAATTACATGGTGTGGGTGGGCCTTATTTTACAAGGGGAAGGGGAGGGGGTTGGTGGTGTCTGGATAACAGGGTCCAATAATTGAAGTCTGGATAATTGAAGTCTGGATAATCCAGGAAAGTGTTTAATTACTGAAGAATGCGTTAATGTGTGTAGTAGAGCAGCTGCATTATCAATTGCTTTTCTGATAGTGAATCATTGTGGTACTATTTAGGTACTATTTTGAGTCATGTGCAGTGTGCTCTTGGAATTATGAGGATGGATGGAGTTTTATTTTTATATTTTCAATACCTTATTTTTTCTTGTAAATTTGTTTAAAGCTTCAAATAATGCTGACAGGATTGTATGTGCAAGTTTAGAATATACATTTGAATGCATTTGCGGTATAATTTTTGTGCACTCACTAATTACTTTCTGCTGACAAGAACTAAATTTTGATTGTGTCAAATACATACACTTTGTCTAGTATAATAATTATTTACTTGATATATCTGAATGTCAAAATATTTATGCAAATCAATTAGGCAAATCATTAAAAGGCAATCTTTACTAGCCACATTTTGTGAGCATAATATGTGCAGTTTGTAAATATAATTTTTTTCTTTACTCGTCTTTACAATATTACAATCGTATTAATATATTGTAACTAGATAAGAATTATAGCATAGCGAGCTTTACTTTTAAATAAGTTGCAAACTAAGTCCATGCTAAAAATTGAATTGCTTTGATCTTACTGTACAATTACTCTGCTGTTGTGAAGTAGTGTGGACTTTACAGTTGTTGTAGTCTCATTACTAATTTTATGCATGATTTTGAAGTAATGTAAATTTGAAGTTTTATTTATCGTCTTGTGTCACTTACAGGGCTTTATTTAGGAATTTCAATTTTGGAGGGAGGAGGGGTGGCTTAGCATGGAACCGAGTGATTTATGTCAAATAATATTAGTCCACAATTTGCTTTTTCAGAATGATGACCATTTAATGGACATGCTACTTATCCACAGTGGTGAAACTGTACTAAATTTTTGGCTTATGTTTGTTATTGCCCAAAATACTTGTGCATGTTTCTCTTTCTCTCTCATTTTTATTCTGATGAAGGCACACATAACATGTTTCTGTTCTTATAGGTATGCTTTGCAGCAGTACTGGCTATGCTAATTGGGATTATACTTTGTTTTTCTGGTTGTCTATGCTTATGTTGCTGTCCGTGTTGTCCATGTAAGTAAAACAGTTTTATGTTATTATGTTATATTATTATAATTTCAAAAAAATCTGATTGTGTTCAAATTATACAAAGTTGTCATAGCACGGTGTGGTGGGACAGAGACACTGATCACATGTTACTCCAGCAATGACGCATAGTAATTAAAAAAAAAATTAATGCTTGTGTTTTGTATAACTTTCATACTAAAGTAGCTGGTTTGCAGTTGCTGCTTAAGTGAAATTTGACAAAATGTTAAAACTGAAGGGTGTAGACTTAAATGGTGGAAAAAAGTACGTAGTTATTTTAGGGAAAAGCTGGACATGTTTATATATATAAAGCTCAGTTCTTGACCAATATGGCCATGTTGAAAGTTCTTTTAACCAAGTGATAGTGTCAATAAAGAAATGAATGTATGGAGTACTTGTAGCTGTAAGCTCATATGTATAAGCTAAATTGTTAATATATGCATATTATTTTTATTAAAAGTCTGGTTCATTATAATAATATGTGTATACAGATAAGAGCACAAGAAGACATCAAGGAAGGAAACGTAAGTTTATCTATTAATAAGTCAATGTTATTCAGTTACTATTGTACAGGCGAAGAAGATCAAGTGATTAATGTTTCATATGAAAACCAAAGATATTTTGACAATAAAATTTGTCTCTTCCTCAAAGTGATACAGATTTGTGGGCATTATATACAAGGGAGCAGAAGTAAGATATGACATGATATAGATTGTTAGTGTGATAGCAAAGCTTGTGTGATACTATCAGTGGTTACACAATAGAAAATTAGGGATATTTTTTTATATTTGTGGATGTACACGTGTCATTTTTGTTCTTTGACAGGGTTTAACTCTTCCGACCGAATTACAGAAAAATTGATCAATATGATCAACTTTTTGTTTTATTTTTATGATGGAAATGGTACGGTATCTTCGCCTATAAATATTTTATTGCAGTTGTACATAAGCTAAACTTTCTGTAAATAGAGAAATAACCGTATGTTGTCATAGGAAATTTAAAAAAATCTCTGAGTTTAGGCTATACTGCTAGAGCGGTTGGCGTCTTTCGCGGCTGTTTCTTTGTGTCGATGCACAGAGTCTATTACGGTGAATATGTTATTAAAAGTCTGCTCAGTGATTGTGTAGGTAGCATGTCTGAATGTGACTTCTTCATTTCATCCGACCCAGGAGCTGTTGCTGATGATCCATGAAGAGCCTATGGTTATAGCTGACAGTACTGATGCTTTAGCTAGACTTTTACTGAGAATTCTGAAGCTCAAGTTGAAAGTTTTACTTACCAAGGTGCTGATGGTAGATTTGATTGTGATTTGGCAGATTGAAATGGTCTATCAGCTAGGTAGACTTGAAGTAAGAAAATACCTAATATTCCCAAAGTAGCCAAAATAATATAACATGAAAATTAAGCAATAGTTTTGGTTAATTTTGAAATAAAATTATACTATTATCTGTTCTGATCAATATTTCTATTTGTTATTTTGCTCTGTAATGCACCATTGGCAAGATATTGAAGTCATAATGTGTACATCTCAACTGAGCATAACACACACATTTTTATATTATATTGGGTGAAAGTAAAGCAAAAGTTGAGGTTTTATATGATACATAATGAAACTTCAATTCATGATGAGCAAAAGTGCTACAGGTCATTTTGCTCAAAACTTTACCCATTTTAAGAAAACATACGCTTGAAAAAGTGTAGTCGGAAGTTGATATTTCTCTTCCCCCCCCCCCCCCCCCCCCCCCCCCCCCCTTCCCAGTTAAGTTGGCTGGAAGAGAGTTAAACATTTTTTAGTTCCCTAACATTTCAGTGGTAAAATGGTTACATGTATCCTTTTCACAATGATATGTTGATTAGTTTTAATTATTATCTAACTTATCTCAATTAAGCGTGTCCAAAATTTAATATAATGTAGTATTTCTAGCTGTTTTGATTTAATAGCTTGCTCTAACTTCATTTTTTTAGGAAATAGAAACTTGGATTATCGTTACAAGCAATTGCAGCAAGATGAAGATGAAGTTTTGGATAATGAAAATGTACAGACAAATTTAGAAGCTGAGCAAAGGATAGAAAGAGACATGGCACGTTCAAAACAAGATAAAGAAGAGAGAGGTACTATTGTTCACATTGTTAGAGGATATTTTTAGTGTGTTTTTGCATGTGAATTAGAAAAGGCAGATTTGTCAAACTCATTGTTCAAGAAAATGTTCAAGAACATGAGGAAATGTCATGACATGGGTACGTAATATTGTTTAATGGCAACATTTTGTCAATAATGGAGAATTAATGTATACTATGATGTACAAACTTTTGCTATTTAAGAATTCAGTGTTATAAGGTATATTTGTCCTTTTTATTTTCCTCTACTACTTGGTTTAGTTATATCAGTTTCCCTCTCCTGCTTGTTGTTAAATTGTGGATTCTATGGCTTCCTGCTTCTCAGTCTCTCTCCATAATTTTAAAGGACTTAGTTTTTGTGAAATTACTTCCTTCTGTTTATCAACTTCTTCACATACTTTTAGCTACAATAGTTGTCATTTCCTTGATCACCTTCTAGTGAGTGTGATGTTTTACCCATTTAGTTTGTGGTTATGTTTTACTAGCCTGGCTCAGCTATTAAGTTATTCATGAATATACACACCGTTGTCATCGTCGTTGTTGACACTTTAGCATATGTGACAGTCTATGGGAAGAGGGGACACTTCACGCAAAAATTGAAATTGAGATATAGGCTCCAGAAGTAGTCATCGGAAAAATTCTTTCTTTCTCCTATTTTTGTTTTTTGCAGAATTAGTCTTAGTGACCCTTACTCTAAGTCTACGCTATATTTCAAATGCCGAACAACTTAAAAGACCCCAAGCGTGCCGTGGAAAGACAAGCTACTTTTTATTCTCTCTCGTCTCGAAGTACAATAAACGGGGAATGGGCGAAGTTTCAAACAAGCAGCTAAAAAAACTGCATAGCTTTGAGTGCATGCAATCTACAGCTTATCTCTCTGGTTGAAAGTTTACCACTACATGGAGTAGAGTAGCCAAAGATTCCGACAAGACAGACTGTGAGACGCTCTGAAAGCTAAAAAGAACTCTGTGCAAACTTCGTTAATCGCCGTTAAAAAGCGGCTGTATGATTTAATTGCATATGCGGAGTACGCCGTTAAGTATACGGAAACATTAATTATACCGGAAGTGGAAATTCAATTTATGTTTTCTCGATTTCTAATTCAATTGCTTTGCTGAATAAAGCCCAGTTCAACTGCCAGTTTCTCGCGCGTCAAAGGTTTTACCCTCTGTATTATTATAGCACTAAGTTGAGATGAATTGAAGCTTTTTATTAGCATAAAAAACTCAATTTTTTGGGTTTGAGTGAAGTGCCTCCTTTTGCCAGAGCCTGTCACATATTATTAGGCAATTTGTTATAGGTGACTACACATGCTTTTAAACATCATTATTTTATATGGCTTTCATTATATTTTTGTGTCCATTGTACAAGTTTTGCCGTTTTCTTGGTGTTTTCTTTAAATCATTACAATATTTACATATGGAACTTACACAAGATGCTTGAGCTCAAGTATCTCCTATTTTTTAATGCTATTGTGTATATTATTGTTTGTTTTTATGAAGTTTGCATTTTAAGTATTGGGAAGCGTAAAAGTTAACAGTAGAGCTGCCTCCAGAATTCTTGCTGTAGTTTCTACACTTTTGCTAAGAGCTACAACTCCGCTAAAAGTTTTCTCTCCACAGTTTGCTTAGCTAGGTAAGAAGAAATTTTCACCTAGTCAATTTTATAAGCTGGTTAAAAGCTATAAGTTCCCATTTCAGATATTTAAAACATCCTCTGAACAAAATAAGAAAAAAATTCAACAGCAAGCTAGAGTCATAATTGAGTTTTTATTGACTTGAATTTCCAATTTTATATGTTAACTTCTTCCAATTTGACATAACTGGGATAATAAAATTCCTGCATTAATTATCTCTTCTCACTAAAAACTTTCCTGCGTTTAGATTTTTTTTCTTCGCTTATTTACTTCGGAGGAACTATTTATAAGTTTCAGGCTCTTAAATGAACTGCAGCGGGAGCATAATAAGACTGGCCAATATATAGAACCAGTGGATGTAAGGCACGTGCAAATTTACATGGGAATGAGGAATTAATCATTATAGAATGCATGAAATGGGATGGCATAGGTTAGTGGTATGTAGATCAAGATAACGTAGGGGAAATGGGTGAGTAGGATGTCAAGAGAGCAACTGAAAATAAATATAATTACATAACAATAGAACTGGAGAAATATGGCAATGGTATCATGACTAAAATATTGACTGCCTTAAATCTTTGATCAAGGAGTAAGTAAAGATTATAGCTAAGTTTGCGGTAGGTTTAGTTAGTTTTGAAAATGGTCTTCAAGTGTAATTTAAAAGTTTTTTGGGGGCCCATGAGCTATTTATGTATCCCTTGTGCAATCTATTTCATGTTACTTCTTGTGTTAATACATGTGTTTATTCTTAGGAAGTAGATTACAAAAGTATTGGTTCTTAAGAGGCAAAACAAGGACGGAGTGGCCAGCCTTACAGTTTACTGTGAGAAAATATAGTTTGTTATTTTGCTGTAGATGATGTATTTTAATTGCAGATTAAGATATCTAAGAAGTGTCGAATCTCTTTTGATAATCGAAACACATTATCTGCTCTTAATAGCCTCTTTCAAGATATTCAAGTAAGAAAATCATCAGGATTGTTTGGGAACTATAGTTTATTTTATTTTGGAGATGCACATTTGGCTTGTTATTTATGGTTGGCAGGGTTATGGTGTTGTGAAATGTTATAAGCTAATTACTGGAAGGTTAGGATACTTCTACATATCAAAAAAAAATTTAAGTAAAATAATATGTGAAATTTAGACCCAAGACTCTGTAGCAACATTAATTGCAGAAGTCATCAGCAGATTTTTGTATTTAGTAGGAATGTTTTTGCACTTCTTAATTTCATATGCTAAATGCCATTTAACGTAGTTAAATAAGGTTAACGGCGGGAGCTGGGTCACGGCGGCGGCCCACACCGAGGAGGTGTGGCAACAAGCTACCGGCGTAAGGAAACGCATGCGTACAGGCTGCACGTGGCCACGAGTTCAGGTAGCGGAGATTGGCGAGAAGGCTGCCTGCATGTGAGGGTTGGGTGAACACACCTACCTCGGGTTAAACGGGTGCCAGCCCAGTTCCTGCCAAACGTATGATAGATAGGTAATAAGAATGCATGGCACTACCTCTTGTTAGCGACTAGAGTTAATTCGTGTTCAATCACCAACTGGTAACTGGTGTTTGATTTTAGCCTCTCTATTTGCAGTACTCAATTTCAATAGTTGTCAATCAACTGATAGCCACTTTGAATAATCAAGGCAATGGTATTATAAGTGTCTACTGTAGCTTGATAATCTGACAATACTGTTGCAGGTAAATAAATGAGAACGAGGAGAGTCTAAAGTAGTTGTTTTAGCTTACACGTTCTTTCAAGCTTTTTTTCACTTAATAATTATAATTTATCACATATGATTTTTTTAGCATAGTTTTATATACAATACTAACATAATTCGTACATTTGGATCATATTATTTTCACTTTACCTAAAGCTATATGCGATTGATCCAGATATTTGTGAAAACAATTCTTGGTAATTGTCGAGTTTTATTTTGAAAATTTTAGCTTGCAGGGAGTTGCTCTGTCAGTAGTTTTCCATGTATTACTTGCAAGGATAACATAGGTTATGTAAGTACATTTTCTTAGTATGAACATATTATTCCCTAAGCTGAACTTTTTTAGCTAACAAATCATTGAAAGATCAAAACTTTAACTACTTTGAGTCCAATAGTTAAGTTTGTAGCAGCTACATGTAGTTTTCAGAATTATTAGGAAATTATGTTAGTTTTTATATAGGAATGAAAGTGTTTTATGAACACGTTTAACACATTAAATTATGACTCTTACATTATCTTAGATATCAACTGTAAGATATTTACATTAAAATGCTAAAGAATGTACCACTATTATTATTTTTACTGCAGCTAATTACTACTACTCGGTATTGTTGTGATAAATAGTATAATTATATCATTGTTAATTTTTATGAGTAAATCAATGACTTTTACAACCACTTAGATGTCACATGTTATGTTTTTGTATACATGTGTTTATGCTGATGTACTGTGTTGCGTACAGCATCCATATCTTCTCTCAGTTTATGAACTAGCATCACTACAGGATTATGTAAGTGTGGTTCAAAAGTTTGTACATAAAGGTTCAGTCAGAGACATCATCTATAATGTGGTAAGTTATGATTTTTAATAAGTAGATTATTCAGATTTCATGGACTACAACTTTTAGTTAAAAGTTGTTAAAATAGTTTATGTATGATTGTGATTGGGCCACAAAATTCAAGGAAACATAAATCATCTATTATTACTATTACTAGCTGATACCTCGCCACACAGTGGCGCCGGACGTATTAATTTGTACAAATTAGGAGTGCAGTAGCATAAGGTAGTTTTATCCTAGGTTTCCCTCTCCTGCTCTCTTTTATTCCTCAGCCATCCCGACCCTGTTTTTCTATTTTCTTTTCAACTATTGAATTCCCTTCTCCTCCTGTCTACCTCTCCTGCTCCCCAGTATCTCAGCCCTTTCTGTGTATTTTCCTTCACTTCTTCATTGAAGTAGTTACATCAGTCAGCATTTTCTCAACTGCTTCTATTATTATTGAGCCTCGCATTCTCCTGCTTCTCTGCCTCTCTTATACCCATTATGGTTGGCTACTATAGATGAACACTCTTTCCCAACTCAGTTCAGCGACCCAGTGTTCAATTTTTATAGGATAAAACTGGTTAATAAGGCACTTCAAACATCTATGTTGTTAGGTCCCAATGGTTAAATGGTTTTGTGTGCACTCGGCAATCGCCGGTTGCAGGGGTTTGAACACCACTGAAGTAACTTGTTTCTCCCATTTTCCCCTTTGTCAATCGTTTTCCCCATTCAGATAATGACGATGATTTACCAATTCTGATCATCTTACGAATATTCATGATTTCACAGACTGTTGTCGTCACCATCGTTGTTGTTGTGACACACAAGCATATTATTAATAAATTATTATCATCATTGTGATGCTCTGCCCGAAAATCAGCAGTCTTATTCTCAGGCAGAGGGTATTTCCACTGCCACCAGTCCTCAAGTATTACTCAGTGCTGCCCACAGCTCCCCAGTAACACAGTAGTTTTTTAGAGTTTTAAGTCTTATCCACACACATACAGCATACACACAATTAACTGAGTTACAACGAAAGGCCTGTAGTTCAGTAATCCTCCAGTATTTAAAGTCTAGCTAGCTCATTATGTGCAGGCGCCTCATTGGTCACCCTTGGATCCCGCCTAAACACACAAATATACAAACTACTGCTAACTACCATTGCACATGAAATGCAGTTCAATTAGTTCAGTTCTTTGTTTCCTGTCAGTTCTTGACTTCCTGCCACCGTCCGGGCCCCACAATCATCATCATCATTATTATTATTATTATTGGCAAGCGAGCGTAGCGAGCAAGACACTTACAGGTGTAACACAATTGAAAATCGGGGATGTTTGTTTATTTGTATATATGTTTGGACGTACGTATGTCATTTTGTACTTTGACCCTCGCGTTTTTGTGTTAGTTATGTGGTCGACCCTGTCCCAAATTGGACTAAACAGAATCCTCTGGTTTATCGATCAGTACCCGTATCACCCTAGAAATTGAATTTACCGTTTTGAATTCTTTTGCGGGTGCAGTTAAAACTTGAAAACTTAAGGAACTTCCATTTCTATTCGAGTTAGTGGCGGTGGTAAGTCAATGCGCTCTTTGTCATGGTTATAAGCCGTGCGCAACAGTATTTACTTGAAAATACATTGTCCACTAGACTACCGCGAAGGTAAGTCTGTGTAGGTGCATGTCCAGTTGTGTCAAAGCATTGTGTGTTACAACCACCACTTAGCTAAAGAATATCACAAAGAAAACTTTTAAATAACGTGTATTGTTTTGTTGTTGTTTTTTTCCTTCAATTCAAGCAGTTGCAGAGAGTTGTTATTATGGCACCGAAATCCCTTTACTGTGTATGCGAAATTTTAAAACTGGACCTTATTTTCAGTAGCTTCAGTGTTAGAAGTCAAAATCATTCATATAAAAATAGTATAGTCTTTAGGCTCGCTCGCCATTTGTGCTCAAGCACATCACTAGTTATTATTATTATTATTATTATTAATTTTATTATTATTATTATTATTAATTTTATTATAATTATAATTATTATAATTATAAATTTATTATAATTATAATACTAATAATAATAATAATTATTATTATTATTATTATTATTATTATTAAAAAAATTGCAGGAAGATCCAACTCAGGATTGGAGTGTTAAATATATTAATGGAAATGAGACTGTAATAGAGAGAACTGAAATAGCTACTTGCTGCAGACATGTTTTGGAGGTAAGGAATATCATTTAGCACTAAAGTTTGCAATATAGGGAACAGTATATTTCATTTAATTTATGATGAACTTATTCGTTGTGTTTACTATGCAGGCGATTATGGTTCTCTATGAGTTAGGCTTCCCAGTTATAGGCCAAGTCCACACTGGAAATGTATTCAAAGTTGATAAGGACTATGTCCTTGGGGGATTTGAAAATGCTTTGTTAGGGTATCGAACCAGCCGGTATGCAGACATAAAGGGTGGAGGACTCTTGGACTGTATTGATGTCATCATGTTGGGTAAGTATATGCTATTATCTGAAACACATTATTTGTTAGAAGGGCAGTTGGCTGTAGATATAAGGGGAACACTCAAGAAATTGTAAATGCCTCTGAGAAATCAAAACTATTTAGCAGTGAATTTATGGCATAAGTTTGTGGCATCAATATTGCAAACCTATATTATTTGATTAAATTTCAGTGTGTCTTCTCATTTTTTTGTAGGTCATATGATATATGAAATGGGTAGTGGAACATGTCTGACTGAAGTGAAACCCTCCAAAGGCTTCAGCTATGATAAAGTGGCTGACATACAAGTGCGAGATTTTGTTAAATATATTTTCAAGATGAGTTCCAAGAAATCATCCAAGAAAGCTATAAAAAAGGTAATATCAGGTGAAGTAATTCTGGACTACGTAAGACATCGAAGGTTAAGGTAAATTATTATTGGTGAGCGAGCATGATCCTAATGGAATAGATTCTCCAAACTATGAAACTCACCAAATTTGTCCAAAATTGGTGCTATATCGCATAACTGAGCGAAATATAAGAAGTCAATCCATATGCAGAGCCTTCCATTCCAAAATTTTGGTCTTTTAAGAACTAAATAAGTTCACAACAGACCTTAACTCCATGGATCTATAAAATGCCAGCTTAACCATTTCGACGCCAACTTTCTTCAAAACAATAATGTACAACTTCAATTTAACTATGTTAATCTATATAATAATAGTGTGTGTCAGTAACGATGATGATGACCGATGGTGCGTGTATTCATGAATAATTCATAAGCTCAGGACTGTTTGGTAAGGCATCGTCACCTCATGGTAGGTAAAGTGTCGTCACATTCAGTCGAAATTGCTGATTAATTCTAAAAAGCGTATGCA
>WLWD01003043.1_pt1 | contig 41252 bp, 21 predicted proteins | sample 6712731 | NCBI WGS metagenome assembly WLWD01 (sample SAMN12718690, study PRJNA576275) | sponge metagenome | isolation source: marine sponge | host: Mycale hentscheli | place: New Zealand: South Island, Marlborough, Capsize Point | collected 2014-11-01
TGATTTTAGGTCCACAAAAAATATATTTACTAGAAGATAATCCAAGTATTAAGTTATATTATTAGGCATTAGTGATATTATTGCCTATTCAATATCAGTTTATTGAGTATCAAATTGTAGGAACTTGCTATATAATTAATTTTAATATGAAGTTGTCACATTTTCCTCCTATGCATATTTTTCTTGATTATAATGAGGTCAATAATAATAATATGGGTGCATTGCAATACACGCCCTACTAAATTAAATGTAATTAAAATTTGATGTGGTTAATGTATGACATCCTGTTTGTGGTTATTGTCATTTTCTGTTTTGTCATAACATATTCAAACTATACAACTTTTGGATTGTGAAAAATTCAATGACAATAGTTAGTTTTCAGTATGGCAGTTGAAAATGTTCACTACCATTCTAATACGAGGCAGATAGCCTTGTTACATACTCTATAAATAGTATGATATTGTAGTTTGAAGCACATAGCTAAATATACATTTGAATTGTCCATTATTATACTTATTAGTGTTCATTCTGGCTAGAGCTGCAATCAGTAGTTTATCATACTCTTTGAGGGAGCCTTTAAATTTGTAAAAAAAATTTTTTCCTAACTTTAATGTAAGTATCTTACTAACATAATGACAACACATGAAATTTATCTCTTACCAATTAAAGTACACGATAATCTTATATTATTACTACATTTAATGAAAATAGATAGCAAGACATTTCAGCTTCCTGAAACCTATCAATGTATTATTAGTACGTTAAATGGTCACATTTTCTTAACCTATCATAGTATTGAGTAAATTAAATGATAGTAAGATGAGTGATATTCTGCAGAATCTAATGAATAATAGATTTATTAGGTAATGCTCATGCTTAAATACCATAGTAATGAGTTTCTTAGGCATTAAGCACTAACATAAACTGGGAAGACATGATAACCCAAAGTGATAACTCTGAACACAGGTGATACGGAAAAATATTGCCTTAAGTTGCACCCTGTTTACTTTAATGCATATCCTATGTGGCAACAAGTATTATGCCCTGTTCAGTACATAATAAATGTATTTATTCTGTGCTATATATTTTCATGTCATTTTTAAGTACATCACCAGTGAGATATTTCACAATATCACACAGGTGCTATCTTATGCTGTATAGTGGAAGCTCATTATCCTCTAATAAGTTAGTTATAGTTACAACCTTGTTTGCCAGTTTTATCTTTTCTCTAGAGAGGCCACCCAATGGGTCAGAGAACCTGCAAATATCACTTCGTGGTATGGAGTGCTCTTATAAACTAACGCTTAGAGTTTTATAGCCAATTTTATAACAAGTACCAACAACAGAAGTGAAGATATCTAGTAGAGAATATACCACTTATTACACTCAGAATGATATGGCAAAATATTTCATTCTCAAGCCGTATTGTCACTCACCTTTCAGTCATGAAAATATATTATCCACTTCATAAAATACTACTATACATCACATTCTAACTCATGTAATAAGTATTATATTTTAATCATAGTGTATCCTGCAAAATACCGGATTGGAAATTATCCACTATCAAGATATGCATCATCTGAGAATGGCAGCTGTTCTAATACTACAGTTAATATAGATGGTAGTCAAGTATGCAGTACTCCACGAAGCAGTGTTTTATTTGATGGAGTTATTCCCTCACTAACTGGAAGAAATAACAACACGTGTTGGGCAAGTCAACTACTAGTACTTAATCTTAGTACTACTATTACATTTGAATTCTCTGATCCTTCTTCTGGTATTACAGCATTGGGGATAGCAATGTTAAATTGTCCCCAAGAAAACATAGGAGCAGCAGGAAGGGTTAAACTTCAGGCTGGAAGCAATACAATTAATTTTCCTATCAATCACATGTCATGCAACCACCTAATAAGAGTATGTGGCATATTCTCTCCCTTTCCTACTAATACATTTACTTTATCATTTGAAGTCAGTACCACTTCACAATTTCCTCTCGCATACTATATTGCTGAAATTTCATTTTATGATTCTACATCAGATTGTTCTTCATCTGGTATTATTAACACATCTACATCATCAACAACTTCAGTATGCTCGGATTTAGAACCAGGTAATATATAGTTATTATATGAGAAATCATAGACTTACATTAGAAATAGGAGCAGTATGAACTGTAAATCTTGAGTTTGGAAAAAAATTGAGTAGTGTAAATATTGATCACATGTCATGCAACTACCTTATGGCGTTTGGCTCATTCAGTATCATAACTACTAAACTATTACCTTATCATATTTAGTCACAAGTAATAATCAACTTGTTGCAGCGGTAACATTTTACATTACATTTCTAGATTAGGTTGTCCTTTTACCTAATATAAGTAAAACATCTTCATCATCAACTACTCCAATATGTAGTTTGTACTAGCTACAACAACAAGCATAAATACAGATTGAATGCTATTTTACTAGATTATAGTTCGTAAATTAGACAAAGCAAGTGAATCATGTACTAAATCTTGGTAGTACAAAAATTAATTCTCTATATCTTATGTATTAGCTGTAACTACCTAAACAATATTATTTTTAAATGCCCTCAGTATACAATTGGAGCAGTTACTTTTTTACTTTCCTATAAAACATTCCTAGAATTCATATCAATCTAATGTCATGTGATCAACTGGTGTCTTTCTTTTTAAACATGACTTTTAACAACAATATTCTTGTTAAAGCAAAATATGTAAACAACTATTATTTGTTAAGGGTTAGTATCACATACTCCATAATATTGATCACTTTTTTTTATTTGCAAAGAAAATATCACTATAATATGGGTAAAACATAATGCACTAGTAAATATGTACAGCATATGTGATTTCATTGCTAATTCAACCAGAAATCAATTTGACTTGTGTACAGTATCATAAAGAATTAATTGCATAATAGAATAAACAAGTAAATTGTGTACTAAATCGTGATAGTACAAATTTTTCTATTCTTTATGCATTGGCTATAACTAACCTAAACAATAATATGCTTATTTGTTCTCAGTATACTGGAGCAGTTAGTTTTGTACTTTCCCTAGAAGCATTCTTAGAATTCATATCAGTTTACTCTCATGTGATCATCAGATAAAAATGCAAAGTTCATTAAGTTTTATGTACTACTACTAATACTACTACTATGTCATTATAATATGATACATCAGTATATCTGTAACTACTGCTATTGTTCACACTAACTATCTAATGTGTTACTTTTTTATTTTCCTAAATTATATGCAGTTCTTATTATATATACCATCTTATATATTTTTTTGCAGAACCAATAGCTTCAACTTATTTTGAGGACTATGTCCCTTATGTGAATTCTACAACTGTAAATACATTACCGAAATCAGAAGTGTCAACTATTGAGTCATGCCATAAAGAAAAATTCAATATTACATTTCTTACTGCAGCTCTCTCTGTATTATCAGTTACTACAACGTTACTCATCGTTGCAGTAGTCACTATGGCAATAATAATTGTGATATATAAGAGGAAGTTATCTGATGCAGTTTCTAGCAAAGTAGTATATGAGTCTCCAGATAATATAAAAGGAGAGTCATTTCACATGACACAGTCTAGTGTGTATGGAATTCATTCAATTAACAAATAACTTCAAGTACAATGAATTTTTATAAGTAAGGCATAAACTTACTATTTAGTATCATTAACGTTTTTCACTTCGAAATTACTTAGTAGTTAGTATTTTCAAATTGTGATTTACTTTTGTATTATGTCATATTTTTAACATTAATAAAGCAATGATTTACATTATAATGTTAGGAATACTCCTATGCTAAATTTTGAGACAGGAAAAAGAATTAATTCTTGATGTAGCTGTCTCTTTGATTAAACTAAGAAAGTTGAGTCACAAGGCACCAATCATGCACACATACAATAATTCTCTTGCAAAGTGCTAGAGGTTATGCATGCCTGGCAGAGCCAGTATGCATTTGCACTAAGCATGCATGGTGAACTGTGCAAGCAAAGTTTCTGGAACCGGGTTATGAATCACAGTAGAACAGGCTTTTCCTCACAGCAAGTGGTGTTGGCACCATAAACCCCATCTGGACCATTTCTGTTTCATGAGAATAGGCCTTGAATTTGCACCCCAGCAAATTCTCCAGAGTCACAGCTGGGTGAACTGGTTGGGCTGGTGGGAGGCTGATGGAAAACTAAATGGAAAATCGCCAGACTGGGGCTTGAACTCAGGTATATCAGGCTAAGAGCAAGGACACAACCACTATACCACACAGCCACCATGCACATACATACACACATATCACACATACATACACACACATGAACATAAGGTAAAATTATCTCACACAGTCTATTAGCTATTATGATTCCAAGATTCCACTATGTAGTTGTGCAGAAGTGATGGAGTGATGAACAAACCATGTGTCAAAGATGTGATTTTACACCATGTCTTGCAAAACACACACAAAGTCCCCGGATGATGATGTTCATCCTCACCACATCGGGCCGGGCCGGGCCTCAATAATTCCCAGCGGATCAACACACTTAAAGGCTGTGCCCACCATACCCACCAAACCCCCAATTCATCCAGGTTTTAATAGGAATATATTGTTAGTATAATGTTGAAAGTCCACCTTTGAGAAATATAAAATATGCCATTTTACTGAAATCCAAATTGCTAAAGGAAGCAGCCTGCAAGTATAACGTTATGAATAACATTCAAGATCACCAGAAAAGTGAACAAACTAAACTATGATATGCAGCAAAACGATGTTTCATTGTAAAAACATAATAGATGAGTTTCAGTTCTGTGCAAATAGTAGATAAAAAAGGGAAAATATTAATTAGATCAGTTTAAGCCTAAATAAACTAATTATTTGATTTTAAAACTTTTATTTGTGTACTTTTTAGCTATAGCATGCAGATAACCAATCACTACAGTTTATTAAAATGAATATAAGCAATTTGTCCTTATTGGTATGGTTATCTGGTCATCCTCCTAAACTACACATTTGTAGTCTGAGCTGATGGGATGAGCCGTTCATCATGTTTGTGCATGCTCTTTGCATGAGGCGGTGGTATGACCTCAAACCCACCCCCCTGTGTGGCCTTGGGGGTGAGAGACTCAGTTGATTCACAATTAGGGGTAATTGTACTTCATCATTGGAGTAGCGGTGTGGGCATAGGGATCTAGTTATTGAACCCTAGCCGGAAAGGGTAGATAGGGTCACCATCATTAAAGCACAAGACAATGTGAGTGCTAATATGTACATTAAATTCATATAGATTACACAGGTCTATATTAATGTCTAAATCATTATCTATTCTATTATACTTTGTCATAAAAATAAGATTGCTTGAATGCTACTGGTTGTGACTAGATCACCTGCAATAAAAAAAATGTTTGTACTATGGATATAATTTGTAAATGTATTTTAATTGAAAATTCAAAAAGACTAAAATTCATCTATTAAAACTTCATACTCAAATTAAACAGTCTTAACTTCACTAGAATACACAAGCATTTGTTATAATATGTTTGTAGCAGTAGTATCTATTGCAGTTGTTACTAATATTACTAACCATTTTTGCCTTGCATGCTGACTAATACGTTGTGGGCGGACTATAAACGTAGGCCATCCAGGGGGTTCACCTGAACTTGGTTATGTACTTTCTTTTACAAATCTAGACCAAAAAATGACAAGTAAAAGAGCACAACAAAATCAGGAACTATCTAAGTTAGAAACATTAACTATAATGGCTGAGCATCACTTATCTTGGCATTAGGAATTCCCTGGCGTGGGTCGTGTTGATTAGCAGCCAGCTTTCACCGCCGTGCGCAAACGTAGAACGTCAAAAGAATTGAACGCATGACCTGAATGCAGCTTGGCTAACATTCAACCTAGCCTGTTAAACAATTTTATTCACGCTGCTATGATGCTGAGAAAGTTAAAATTCTACCACTCCAACAATTGCCATATGATCGAAATAAATTGACTCTGATAGTATTGTTTGAATCAATAAATATGAGTCATTCGTATATTAAATACTAATAATATAAACTAAGGGGCAAGTCAGGTTAAAGCATAACCTTAGTTCTATGCTTCTAGCAATAACATTTTAACATATTTTATGCACTAATTATCAGGTCAATGGTAAAGTTTAATAAACAAACATTATTCTTCACATTTATTTCAATCCAATATGTAAGTCACAGTGAGACAGTATACACAATGGTAAGCTGTTGAAACGGTTATAATACTAATTTAACATTTATTATAATAATGACAGAGTTTCTATAATGAAAATTATATAAAAAGTTGAGGCTAGTGACTCCCAAAAGAAAAAAAACTCTTAATACTCTATATAATGTTCTGAACTCTCAATAAAAAGTCATCCAATCTTATAGAAACGGATTCATAGTGATATTGTATTGTAACTAAAAGCTTTGATTGTTTTCTTCTGTGTCAAGTTGAATAATAAGCTGAGAAAATTTAAGAAAACAAATAGCAAACATTAATGAAGAGTCTGAATACTGACATTTCTACTAAGTGCTTTTATAGGCCCACTAAGACAAACTCATCATATTGAAGGTGATGCTTATGTACACTAAGAGATAATGATTCAGGACTAAATGACCAACATATGTGGGTGACTGTAGAGTACAACTTAGCTTTATTATTAATGTTTAAGTAATATGATAACTAATTCAATTATATAAATGAAACAAAAAATGCCATAATATTGATACAATGGTTAAACAAATCATCCCAAGTGGAAATATAGTTGACTGAACTAACTAAATCAATATTTATCACACATCAGTACATGCAACAAAGCATTTTTTATAGCTAGCTATAAAAATGAAAACAATATTATTAGCTATTTATAAGTCTGCTATTGTTTTAATCATTAAGAAGGATGGTGATGCCTGCATTGTAGTGAATTGCAGGAGATTTAACTCTGTTACCATCCCCAAACCCTTCCAAATGCCCTCTGTCACAGAAACTGTCTCTAGGCTTGGCAAAGCAACATTCCTTTCTAAATTGAAACTATTAAAGGGTTTTTGCCAGGTTCCAGTGTCTCTTATGTCTCACTAATAGACTGCATTGTCTTGTAGACATGGGAAATACCATCAAAAGCGAATGCCCTTTCAGGCTAAGGAAGACTACATTTCAGATGTTAATGCGCAGCAAGTCCTTAGGGGTTTAGAACATTTCTCTTCACCTTACATAGATGATATAATTATTTATTCTGTTACTTAGAATGAAACCTTAGTTCACATTCATTCTGTGCTTGAGAGATTGTCATTGCATGGGTTGTCAGTCAAGTCATGCAAGTGTTGTTGGGGTTACAAGTACTTTCATGATTATGGATTTTTTGTGGGTTATTGATAACACAAGCACATGTTGAGCACTTTGGACTTTATGTTAAACCAAAGACTATGTCACAGTTAAGGTCATTTTTAGGTCTGGCAAACATTTACTCAAAGTTTGTGCCAAGATATGTTGACCTGTCTAAGGTTCTCACACCACACATCTGCAAAAAAACTCCCAAGTATGTTGTATGGAATGATGTTATGCGTTGTGCTTTTTATTCTATTACTAATGTTATTGTGAGTTATGTTATTGATGGTTCCTGCCGATGGGAATTACCTTTGCATCTTAGTTGACGCTTCCACTGCTGGTGTTGGTGGAGTGTTGTGTGTTTACCAATCTAATGAGTGAAAACCTATGTCATTCTACTCCAAGCAGCTGTTGCCCAGAGAATTCCATTATTCATTAACTGAAATCGAAGTCTTGACTTTGTTGACCACCGTGGAACACATTGCATACTGTCTCCGAGGTGTCGAGTTTATCGCCTTTACGGACCACGAGGCATTGATATACCCGTTTTAGTCTCCCAAACTAAACAACAGGCTGTGGGTTGGAAAGTGAAGCTGCTTGACTTCAACTTTCGAATAGTTGATTTTGAAGGACATCTCAACGTCGTTGCCAATGCCCTGTAACGCCAAGCATGGCCAACTTCATCGTTGCAGGTCCAGAATGGATCTCCTTTGGATGGACATGACAACTCCTGAGAGGGGGGGGGGGGTGGGGCAGATGTAGTAAACACCACCACATAATCAAAGAAACTGCACTCTACAACATACCCATATATGGACTTGATCATTTATGAACGTATGCATAACACCCACTTATTTCATTCTTATATATACTATTTTCGACAGTTTTCTAATTCAGTTCTGACTTATGCTTAAGATTCAATAAACAGTTACAGGTGTAGCTATATCTTCTTCGTGCTTACTTTCTACTCCAGTGTTTTCTTTTTTCTGGCCACAAGAGGTAGGTAAAGGTATTATGTTAGAAGCAGTGTGTCATTTACAAAATGTAATAGAGTAACAACAGTAAAGTGAGAGATGTTTGAGAATTCTCAGTCAGCCAAATGATTTTAATACTACTAGAAAGGAAATGATATCATTATACAAATATCTGACTGAAGACATCAATGTGTATAATCTCTTACTCTAATTATTCAATCGCATCTTCTCCATTAACATTACTGCTCACTATGAACATGCTAACACATCTAGGACTATGCTCCTGTTACAACTTATTAGACTTCATCAGCACTAATTAGGTCGGGAAGAAACGTACGGATGTTATAGCATTCAATAGTTGTGAAGTGAGAGCCAATTGAGAAGTCTCAATCAGCCAAATGTTTTCAACTCTATAAAAACTGAAATGATATATACAAACATCTGACTGTACAATTATCTGACTAAAGACATCAATGTGTTAAACCTTTTACTGTAATTTTTCAATAACACCTCCAGTAACAATACTGCTTATGATGAATATTAACATATCCAAGACTTTGCTCTTGTTATAATATTGGACTTTATCTTTATCTAGGTAGGCAAGAGAAATATGGATGCCAATATGTTACTTTAGTTCATGTATTGTAAATTACAATATTTGTCCATACATTGGATGTTGATTACAATTAAGTACAAGAGGTAGACTGTCTTCTTCACTAAACTAGTTTTGTAGAAAATCAAACAAGGGAACTGAAAGCTAAGTAGTGAGATAAACAAAATATTGTTCTTACTAACAAAGACATGGATAAGATAATTATAATAAAAATAAACCAATTTTTGTTGGGTCAAGTTCAAGAAGTTATGGAGATTTAGCTATATCCCACTTTGTTTTCACCCTGGTTCTTTTGTCTGACAACGGAGAGAAGAGAAGGTAGTGTGCATTAATTATGAAAGTCTTAGTTTATAGTTATACTATAGCTACAGGGGTGGCTTGCTAGGGTGGCAATCACATAATAAGTTTTTTTAAATCTTTGATACATTAATAAACCCTTATAACAAATTAATATTTAATTAAACAATTATAACAAATTAATATTTAATTGGATGGGCCACGTCCAATTTATCGCGTAACAGTAGTGAGAGGACACAGGAAATAGTACTGTAAGTTAAAGTTTTCTGAGTTCTAATTCACTTATATAGAGCAGCTTTAAGAAATAGGGCTAATGTAATCATACAAATCCTACTGTATATTTAGACACGATTTAAATAGTAAGTTTGTGAATGGACTATAAAATTCTGGCAATAGTTGAGTTCATGTATTTAAACTTAACATACTCAGATTCCGTAGTATGAATGCAATTAGGTTTATTATTACTTTTGAAAGTTTCAATCTTTCCAACATAGTAGTATTAATATTTTATACATGTATAGCAGATTTTTTGGCCAATACATATTAACCTGACATTTCGACTTCATCTTGAAGTCAAATTTTGGGTCTACAAATAGTGTAGCGAATGCTTAGTAATTAGTAATTACTAAGCATATCTTCACAATGATATTTTTAAGTACATGACCCTTGAAATAACTGACTATACTTCACGCTCATGATTTCACGCAGTCTTGAGCAAGCTCATTACCCTTTTAGCTATAGCTGGTCTAAGAATATCCAGTTCCCCCGAGCTACCACAAGCCCAGAGTAACTTATTTTATCTGATAGGCACGAAGTCAAGTATGCCACACGTGTGGCTTAATTAGCTGGGCAATAGCGAAGTTTGTATTTATGTGCTCTATGATAACCATATTTGTTTCCCGTATAATCCTGAGATTGAGCAATTAACTTTTATTACCCTTGTAGTTATAGCTGGTCAAGTTCAACACTTTTCCTCGTTTTTATAGCTACCTTCCTTTGGTATAGTCTACTCAACCTGGTTTGAGAAGCTGCTAAAATAGCAGCTGGGGGTTTGGGGGACTCCTACAGCCAACTTTATACTGTGTGAGTTAATATGGTAGAATATTTCACTTTCAGGCTTTATTTTCACTCTGCCTGTGGCTCCGGAAAATTAATTTCACCATATCACACTCTGACTCATGTAATAAGTACTATATATATATATATATATATATATACATTTAATATATACAGTAGCATAAAAAAATTAGAGATATGCACCATTCAGGTATATTAATAAGTCTTAATCTTTATACTGGTTCTGTATTATTTCATTACTTTTTTGTGTACTAGTATTATTAGTTTCATATTTCTTAAATGTAGCAAAACAATGATATCAAGCACTACTATTATAAATGTGTTGGTATGGACCTTCTATCTAGCTATCTTGTCAAATACAAGAAAAATGAGTGCTATTAAAATTTTAATTTATATTTACTGAAGAAAATAAACTATAAAGGGAAATTAAGACAATTAAATGCAATTATATGGTTGTAAAGTTGTTCGTAAATGTATCTGACATCCACTACTAAAAATGAATAATTAAAGCAGTCAGGTGACCATAGTAAAAGGCAGAATGAACATATCCATGTTGGTACAAGAAAATTTTCAGTGATAGCTATTATGCCCTCTATTGATTGTGTTTTAAGGAATTACTTCAATTTTTTTTTATAGTGGTAACTTTTGTTTAGTTATTCTGACTATCAGTAAATAAAAATTAAGAAACTTATGATCCCTGAAAAGTACTTTAGTCAAAGTATAAGATTTGATAGTGATGAGACAGGATATTATTCATTCTTACAAACTCATTTTATATAATAATGTGCAAGATATATTTGTTGGTTATATTATATTATACATTATATGTACATTACCATTACCAATTAATGAATCATAAATTCATGTTGCTGGACCAGTTATAAATTTGAAGCATTTGAGGTGCAACGCTAAAGCAATGTCAATTGCTAGTATAACAGTAACGAAATATTATCATGATATTGTAGAAGTACTAAAAACTAAATAAATGTTCCAGGAAAATTTGTGGGGGCAGTGAGTGGGGGGGGGAAGCTCAAAATAAGCCTTCAAAACCTGACTTTAGTGTGAATAACAAAAACTGACAATGTCTCCAATTTCTTAATCAAAGCAACGCTGGCTAGTGAGCAAATGACTCATTCATCTTACCTTTTCTCTTTTTGGTCAGATAACATGCAAAACCTTAGAGAACACTGAATACAAAGGGAATATATTGCCTCTACTGCTTACTAGAACAATCATAAGATTTGATGCTCCGTCCCACGTCACTAATCCTTGTGACCCATTCCCAAGTAGCAAAACCTTGGCACCCTTTCCCCTCATCATTGGATGCGCGGCTCACCACGCTGCTCAAATAGTGATTGTGCAAATGCTTTATGATGCCATTTTGATTTTGGTTTGAACTTATATAGTATGTTCACTATGATTTATTTTCTTTCCATCGCACCGAATTATTGCTGTATTATATATTTATTCACTTTACCCATCATTTATGCAATTAATACTATGCAGAGATAATATTAGTTACTACTAGTAAAAAATCAGAAAACACATAATTAGGTAGTGAAATAATCACCATTAGATTAACTGAATATGCTGACCTGTTACAATGTTATGTTCCATATTGATAATCTGGTTTATGTCTTCATTTTTGTTTGTTGCTTATAAACAGTTTATGTAATAGTTAGAGCATACGCGCTTAGGTACTGGTGGATTTAGTGCACAAAGCCCTCGGGCCTACGGCCCTTGGGCTTCAGTACCTGAGCGCATGCTCTAACTATTTTAGAACCCGTTTACCCAAAGCCGGCCCAGTTTCCACTAGCAACTTGGTTTATCAGCATTTTCGCACAAATATGGCGGTGTCAAGGGAATGAATTTCCGGCCCAAAATTAAAATTCAATTAAAATTCAATTGAAGCACACCGGGCAGGTTTACTTTAGCATTGTAGCTGCCAGCTGTTATCTCCAGATCTAACTCTACCCTGGGCTGCTCTGCTCTGTGGTAAACAGTTAAGCAACTAGCTATGGTAAATTCCTGCGGTATGAGCTGTCAGCAGGAGAGGAACTAGGGCTGGTCCCGTATGGATATGAGAGGGTAGTAGACCCTCACATATCATATCCAGGCCTCCACAGCTTTATCCGGCCTATTCTATTAAACTATAACTCAATAATAGCAATACCCCAAGGGTGGTTAGTATGCACAGTTTATATACCTAAAGGCAACAAATAGTGCACACTTACCAAGTTAGTACACCTAGTAACAATATAGCACCGGGTTTGTCAACAGTAAATGTGAACCACACTTGGAAAAAATGAAATAAAATTATATAAAAAAATATCTTAATCAGCCATGTTTTAAATACTATTTGAATGAAAATGATATAAATATACAAGTATCTGACTGAAGACATCAATGTGTCTAATCCTCTTACTCTAATTATTCAGTCGCATCTTCTCCATTAACATTACTGCTCACTATGAACATGCTAGCACATCTAGGACTATGCTCCTGTTACAACTTATCAGACTTTTCATTAGCACTTTTTAGGCAGGGAAGAAACATACGGATGCCCATTACTTCAGTATTTTAACTTAAAATATAATATCCATTGTATTCAAAGTTTACTAACAATTAAGTGCAAGTGGTATACAGTCTTCTTCAATAAACTAATTTTGCAGAAAAACAAACAAGAGAACTGAAAGCTAATTAGTAAGATAAACAAAATTATTTTTCTTACTAGCTGGTATATTAACAAGACAATTATGATAAAAATATTAATAATGGCTTACCCACCTGGTAGGCTAACATCACGGCTATATAATTTTATGAGTGGGTATGGTCAACGGTAAAATGTGGACCACACTTGGAAAAAAATAAAATAAAATTATATAAAAATATCCACATTAGCATAATGTATATACACCCAAATTAAATGTATTACGTAAAGATGAATTTTATTATTTTCAGCCCCTGCAGGACTTCTGTATTCTCAAGCTTGCATCAAATTCACCTCTATCAAAGTTTTACTGAGAATATCAAGAGGAATGTCAGGGCATAGTCACTCACAGAGTAGGTGGTTTACTTTTGAGGTTTATTTTGATTGGTAATTGAGGTTCAATAATCATTATTACAGGTGTAGCTATATCTCACACTTTCTATTCCAGTCTTTTCTGTTTTCTGGCAACAAGAGAGAAATTAAAATAGAGTGTTGTTTAAAATGTTATATGGTTCAATAGTAGTAAAGTGATAGCAAAGTGAGAAGTCTCAATCAGCCAAATGCTTTCAACACTTCAAGAACAGAAATGATGTGCAAATATCTGACTAAAGATGCTTACGATGAACATTAACACATCTAGGACTTATTGGACTTTATTATCATTATCTAGGTAGGCAACAAAATACAGAAGCCAACATGCTACTTAATATTTAAATTACAATATGTCCTTACATTGGAAGTTTACTACAATTAAGTACACTTGTGGTGAACAGTCTTCTTCACTAAACTAATATTGTGAATAACAAGCAATGGGAACTGAAAGCTAAGTAGTAAGGTAAACAAAATATTTTACTTACTAACAAAGACATGAATAAGACAATTATAATAAAAAGTAATACAAATTCACAGGCAATGTATTGTTGTATGGGCAGTCCCCCAATATCCTCAGATCCATATCTCGCTTCTCATGTATGTGGCAATGGGAGAGGGTGTGGTCATTCAAGAGTAAGTAGTTTACCAGGCTTTGTTGGGGCCAAGTTCACAAAGTTGCGGAGATTTAGCTATACTCCTCTTTGTTTCTACAGTGATAATTATTTGCTTTTGTCTGACAAAGAGAGAAGAGAAGGTAGTGTGTATTTAATTATGAAAGTCTTTGTTTATAGACATATTACAGCTGGTGGGGTGGTTTGCTAGGGTGGCAATCACATAATAAAAGTTGTTTTCTAATTTTTCATACACTGTAAAACTTATGATTATCTAACTGTATGAGCCACACCTAAACTATTGGGTAACTATAGTGAGAGGACACAGGAAATAATATTGTAAGTTAAAGTTATCTGAGCTCTCAATCTTAAGTTTAAAACTGAAATGACAATCTTTGCATATGGATCTCTTATAGATATGGATGATTTATAATCAATGCTTTGGTTGAATAAATAGTAGTGTTGTTTTAGTTTAGAGATTACAGACTTCTTAGTTTTAGTTATTTTTTCTAAAAAAATATCTTGAATGCTTAGTTTTAGTTTTTTTCCCAAATTCTCCCTGAAGATTTAGTTAGTTTTTAGTTTTTCTTCAATATCAGGTAAAAGATTTAGTTAGTTATACTATCAATTGACTTGTTTTGGTTAATTTACGTTGTCTCTCAAATTCTTGAATAATGAGACTCCTTACAGAAAATAGTATGGGTTGTTTTCCCAAATAACTTCAAAAATAGCATGTTTCTATAAAACATTAGCTAGGTATTATAAACAAAGTATGAATTTTTTATATAGTTTAGAGAAAAATTTCTTGATGGCAATTTATACCTTCATTTAATAATGGCATAATTCAAAGTGAATTATTTACAATAAAAATTGCTTGGTTTTAGTTTTTGTCATCCACTCTACTGATAGTTTTTATTATCGAATTTTACTATCTTCTAAAATATTTAGTTATATAGCTTTTTCAAGTTCTCTACAGCTTAGTTTTAGTTTTTCTTACCAAATGTAAAATACCCCAAAACTAAGGGGTTCTAATTTTAGTTTTAGTTAACTAAAACAACACTAATAAATAGCCGTATTTAAAAGTTTTATTTACTACACTTTTGTTTCATGTGACAATATACATATAAAATATTACGATAAGTCTGAAGTCAAAGTCCCCATAGGAAACAAACAAATTCTAGATTCATTTATATGGAGCAGCTTAAGAAATAGGGCTAACGTCATAATACAAAGCCTACTTTATATTCTCAGAATTTTTTCTTATATATAACTTCAACCAATGTATAGCTCTCTATCTATCCACATCTTATCACAACAGATTATAACTGAAAACATTTCTCTTACAATTTTCATTGGCAGCCTTTATATTTTTGTTGTAGTTGTTTTTGTATCACAAATAACATCTGGGTCGTAAAGATGACCTGTATATTGAAATAAAAATATTTAATAGTACAACTTAAATTAAAGTGTAAATCTTACCATTATTATGTATAAAACAATTAATAGTAAGCATATAAAACAGTCCCAAATGACAAACAATCCATAAATATAGCATTGAAGTGCTTCATAAGAAAGCATTAACAATGAATTCACACAATGCTTTCTAGCATAAGATCCCAGGAGATTTAATAATTACAAGAATCAATCTAAGGAAGTAGGACTGAATCTGCTAAGAGGATCCGTTCTACCCGAACCTGACAGGCTAGCAGACCAAATCTGCTGTGATACTGGCCTTGACTAACAACGCCAAAATTTGATTTAAAAAATTGATGCTAAGTTCTCTATACCTGTATCTTTGATAATAAGTTAACCAATTGCAACACTGAATATGACCCTTTCAACTGGTTTTGATCTATATTATTCTTTGATATTATGTTTCAAAATATAGATATATAACATTTTAATAGTGAGACTAGATGATGAACTTAAGTGCTACGGTAAAAATTTTGGTATGGATAATATATCTATTTGCTCTGTCAGATTCAGGAAGTGGTGAGTAGTAGTGATTTTAGGTCCACAAAAAATATATTTACTAGAAGATAATCCAAGTATTAAGTTATATTATTAGGCATTAGTGATATTATTGCCTATTCAATATCAGTTTATTTAGTATCAAATTGTAGGAACTTGCTATATAATTAATTTTAATATGAAGTTGTCACATTTTCCTCCTTTGCATATTTTTCTTGATTATAATGAGGTCAATAATAATAATATGGGTGCATTGCAATACACGCCCTACTAAATTAAATGTAATTAGAATTTGATGTGGTTAATGTATGACATCCTGTTTGTGGTTATTGTCATTTTCTGTTTTGTCATAACATATTCAAACTATACAACTTTTGGATTGTGAAAAATTCAATGACAATAGTTAGTTTTCAGAATGGCAGTTGAAAATTTTCACTACCATTCTAATACGAGGCAGATAGCCTTGTTACATACTCTATAAATAGTATGATATTGTAGCTTGAAGCACATAGCTAAATATACATTTGAATTGTCCATTATTATACTTATTAGTGAATCAGTAGTTTATCATACTTTTTGAGGAAGCCTTTAAATTTGTAAAAAAATTTCTTTCCTAACTTTAATGTAATTATCTTACTAACATAATGACAACACATGAAATTTATCTCTTACCAATTAAAGTACACGATAATCTTATATTATTACTACATTTAATGAAAATAGATAGCAAGACATTTCAGCTTCCTGAAACCTATCAATGTATTATTAGTACGTTAAATGGTCACATTTTCTTAACCTATCATAGTATTGAGTAAATTAAATGATAGTAAGATGAGTGATATTCTGCAGAATCTAATGAATAATAGATTTATTAGGTAATGCTCATGCTTAAATACCATAGTAATGAGTTTCTTATGCATTAAACACTAATATAAACTGGGAAGACATGATAACCCAAAGTGATAATTCTGAACACAGGTGATACGGAAAAATATTGCCTTAAGTTGCACCCTGTTTACTTTAATGCATTTCCTATGTGGCAACAAGTATTATGCTCTGTTCAGTACATAATAAATGTATTTATTCTGTGCTATATATTTTCATGTCATTTTTAAGTACATCACCAGTGAGATATTTCACAATATCACACGAGTGCTATCTTATGCTGTATAGTGGAAGCTCATTATCCTCTAATAAGTTAGTTATAGTTACAACCTTGTTTGCCAGTTTTATCTTTTCTCTAGAGAGGCCACCCAATGGGTCAGAGACGCTGCAAAATATCACTTCGTGGTATGGAGTGCTCTTATAAACTAACGCTTAGAGTTTTATAGCCAATTTTATAACAAGTACCAACAACAGAAGTGAAGATATCTAGTAGAGAATATACCACTTATTACACTCAGAATGATATGGCAAAATATTTCATTCTCAAGCCGTATTGTCACTCACCTTTCAGTCATGAAAATATATTATCCACTTCATAAAATACTACTATACATCACATTCTAACTCATGTAATAAGTACTATATTTTAATCATAGTGTATCCTGCAAAATACCGGATTGGAAATTATCCACTATCAAGATATGCATCATCTGAGAATGGCAACTGTTCTAATACTACAGTTAATATAGATGGTAGTCAAGTATGCAGTACTCCACGAAGCAGTGTTTTATTTGATGGAGTTATTCCCTCACTCACTGGAAGAAATAACAACACGTGTTGGGCAAGTCAACTACTAGTACTTAATCTTAGTACTACTATTACATTTGAATTCTCTGATCCTTCTTCTGGTATTACATCATTTGGAATAGTAATGTTAAATTGTCCCCAAGAAAACATAGGAGGAGCAACAAGGGTTATACTTCAGTTTGGAGGCTATACACTTAATTCACCTATCAATCACATGTCATGCAACCACCTAATAAGAGCATGTGGCAGATTCGCTCCCACTACTACTAATACATTTACTTTATCATTTGAAGTCAGTACCACTTCACAATTTCCTCTCGCATACTATATTGCTGAAATATCATTTTATGATTCTACATCAGATTGTCTTTTATCTGGCATTATTGACACACCTACATCAGCAACTACTTCAGGATGCCAGGATTTACAACCAGGTAATATAATTATTAAATGAGTAATCATAGACTTATAGTAGAAATAGGAGCAGTAAATGCTGTAAAAATTGAGTTTTGAAAAATTTGAGAAGTGTAAATATTGACCACATGTGATGCGACCATTTAATAGGGTGTGGCTCATTCAGTCTCATAACTACTAAAACCATTACTTTATCATATTTTAGTCACAGATAATGATGAACTTACTGCTGAGGTAACATTATACATTTCTGGATTAAATAGTTCTTTTACCTAATATTACTAAGACATCATCATCATCAACTACTCCAATATGAATACGCTATAACAACAAGCATAAATACAGAAATCAGATTTCAAATGCTATTTTACTAGATTATAGTTTGTAAAGTAGACTAAGCAATTGAATCATGTACAAAATCTTGGTAGTACAAACTTTAATTCTCTATCTCTTATGTATTAGCTATAACTACCTAAACATTATTATGTGTAAATGCCCTCAGTATACAATTGGAGCAGTTACTTTTTTACATTTATATAAAACATTCCTAGAATTCATATCAATCAAATGTCATGTGATCAACTGATGTGTAAAAAATAGTAAAATGTCTTTTTCTTTTAACATGACTATAAACAGCAATTTGTTCTTGTTGTAAAACAAAGTAATATAGCAACTATTATTTGTTAATGCTTAGTATCACATGCTCCATATTTATCACTTTTTATTATTATTTGCAAAGAAAATATCACTATAGTTTGGGTAAAACATAATGCACTAGTAAATATGTTTAGCATGTGTGATTTCATTGTTATTTCACCAGGTAATCAATTTAGCTCGTAAAGAATAAATTGTACATTAGAATAAACAAGTAAATTGTGTACTAAATCTGGTTAATACAATATTTCTATTGTTTATGTATTGGCTATAACTAATCTAAACAACAGTATGTTCTCACTATGTAATTGGAGCGGTTACTTTTGTATTTTCCATAAAAGCATTCTTAGAATTCATATTAGTCTAATGTCATGTGATCATCATAATCGGCGAGCGAGCGTCGCGAGCTAGACACTCACAGGGGTAACACAATTGAAAATCGGGGATGTTTGTTTATTGGCGAGCGAGACACTCTCAGGGGTAACTCAATCCAGATTTCTCTATATGTTATACTTTGAATACCGTCCCAATACATCCGACAGACTCGTGATATTTCGCGTATTCAAGTATAACATATTTTTCATGTACGCATGCGCAAACTTAATCTTAGCAACGACAATTTTTCTGGAGCTAAACCAGTAAGCTAACGTTGTTATTGCTGAAGATATTTCATTACAGGATTTTTTTGATGACGAAGTTCTTGAAATGATTGAGAAACAATCTGAATATCTACAAAAACTCCCTATAAAATCAACTGTTGGCTAATCCAGTCTAAACTAACGGACAAACGGAGGAAGCTAAGCACGTAGAAGAAGCATCATCTTCTGTGTGTTTGGACGATGAAGAGTTGGAAATGACCAGCAAAAAAATTGTAACACAAAGAAGAAAACAATATCCGACTTGAGGAAGTGGTACAGCTGGTGTAATCAATACAATAATGAAAAGGATGGCTGCAAGTGCTGGATTGTCTGGGGAAAAAACAAATCATTCAGCTCAAAAAACAATGGTTACATGTCTTACCAAGAATTGTGTACCAGAAACACAGATAATCCAACTAACTGGGCATAAAAATCTGCAAAGTCTAAATAGCTATAAAAAAGCATCATTACAACAGCAAAAGGAAATGTCTCATGTCTTGAGCTCATACAAAAAGCCTGAAACTAATCCATCTTCTTCATACCCTACAACACAATCGAGTGGTACTATGAACCAAGATTTAAGTGCTCAGTCCTTCTTTGCTGGAGCAACAATCACCAATTGTACAATAAGTATTGGTTTTCCTACAGCAACACAAACACAAAGTTTCACCACAATGTCCGCTGCACCTAATGACACACAACCACAAATGAAGTGATTTACAATTCATACATACCTACATAGCAATAGACAGATATATCAAATTAATGTATTATTATTAAGACTTAACAAAAAACCTAAAAATATAAAATTAGCCTAAGGGGGCGCAATAACACTTGTTAGAATGCCCAAGGGGACGCAATATGGGAAAATATTGGGGTAGTTTCATTTGTATTAATCTCTATGGGAGTATTTGAGTTCAGTACATGATAAAGTTATTTATTAGGTACCGCTCATGCGCGAATACCTTGGTAACAAGAAATTTACCTAGGGGGACGTAATAACCCAATGTAATAACTATGAACACAGGCGATATGGAAAAATATTGCCCTAAGCCACATCCTGTTTACTTTAATGCATTTTCTATGTGGCAACAGTTATCAGGCTCTGTTCAGTATTAGGTACTTACGCTCGTGCCTGCGGCACTCGCGTAAATACTAAGCCAATAGACTCGTGATATTCTCCTGTATCAAATGAATAACATATATTTATTTATCTGTTTATGGGGTACCCGAGACTTCTGTTTTCGCCCGTGCATCTAATTATGTAAGTTAGGTAAAGCGTTCACAGTTCCAGTATTTTTCAATTAACGAGCGCGGAGAATCCTGCTGCACTGCCTTACGCAACTTTGTTTCAACCAAAAAGTTTACAGCTACTCTCTTCTTGAAACAATTGTGAAGTCTTTGTCAAGCTGCGCTTCTTTGCCACTGCTTTCGAAGTTTATTCAGGTAATTCTGTTAGTTTAGTCTGGGATCAGAGACTTTAGATTCTCTGATGCTAACTGAGAATGGAAAGGGTTACACTGTGCAAAACAATTAGATGTAATTTCTGTCCTATTTTTCTGTAAAAAGAGTCTGCTCGCTCGCCATGCATTTGCGCTATCGAGCGCACCACTAGTTTATTTATATATATGAACGTACGTATGTCATTTCGTACTTTGACCCTCCGTATTTTTGTGTTTGCTCGGCGTTCGACCCCGTCCCAAATTGCACTAAACAGAATCCTCTGGTTTATCGATCAGTACCCGTATCACCCTAGAAATTGAATTGTTTACCGTTTTGAATTCTTTTGCGGGAGCAGTTAAAACTTGAAAACTTAAGGGACTTCCATTGCTATTCGAGTTAGTGGCGGTGGTAAGTCAATGCGCTCTTTGTCATGGTTATAAGCCGTGCGCAACAGTGTTTACTTGAAAATACATTGTCCACTAGACTACTGCGAAGGTAAGTCTGTGTAGGTGCATGTCCAGTTGTGTCAAAGCATTGTGTGTGGTTACAACCACTACTTAGCTAAAGAATATCACAAAGAAAACTTTTAAATAACGTGTAATGTTTTGTTGTTGTTTTTTTCCTTCAATTCAAACAGTTGCAGAGAGTTGTTACTATGGCACTGAAATCCCTTTACCCTGTATGCTAAATTTAAAAACTGGACCTTATTTCCAGTAGCTTCAGTGTTAGAAGTCAAAATCATTTATATAAAAATAGTATAGTCTTTAGGCTCGCTCGCCATTTGTGCTCAAGCACATCACTAGTTTATTTAGATAAATGTATGGACCTATGTATGTCATTTTGTAGTTTGACCCTCCGTATTTTTGTGTTCGCTCCGCGTTCGACTCCGTCCCAAACTTCACTAAACAGAATCCTCTGGTGTAGCGACCATTACCCATATTACCTTAGAAATTGAATTGTTTACCGCTTTGAATTGTTTTGCGGGTGCTGGGAGCTCCATTTCGATTCGAGTTAGTGGCGGTGGTAAGTTAATACACTATTTGTCACAGTTATAAGCACTACTCAACAGCATTTACTTGACAATTCATTGTCCACTAGACGAACCACGAAGGTAAGTCTTGCGTAGGTATGTTCAGTTGTGTGAGTATTGTGCGTTACAACTACTATTAAGAATATCACAAAGAAAATTTTAAATAACGTGACTTGATTTTGTTGCTTCTTTTTCAATTCAAACAGTTGAGGGGAGTGGTTACTATGGCATTGAATCCCCTTTACCGTATATGCGTAATTTAACTCAACTGTATTTTAGTAGTTTGAATAACAATAGTGTAGTTTAAGGTTCGCTCGCCATTTGTGCTCAAGCACACCACTAGTTATAAAAATGTAAGATTCTTCAAGTGTCACATACAACTACTAATACTACTACTGTGTTATTATATTTAACATCAGTTACCTGTAAACACTGCTATTGTTCACACTTACTGTTCAGGGAGTGTAAGGCCCTGAGCTGATTGGTAGGTGGAGTCAAGAGTGTGTGGCTGAGAGTGACAGCCACGCCCGAAGGACCAGGTGTGCTGAGAGCCTAATAGCGGATGAGAATGCTAGCCTTTCGCGTAACCGAGAGGTTTACTACTTAACTAGCCCCAAAAGCCCGCACTCCTATCCTTAACAACAGTATAGGTTTAGGTAATCTCAACAACCAAGAACATTGCGATAATACAACTTAAATGGGATGACGACAAGTGATAATGCATTGGGTGAAGTACCGGCTATGAATATCATTTGTGACGGGTAAGGTGGCTATGTTCATTGTGACAGGTAAGGTGGCTATGTTCAGGAGGTGATCTCGGATCCCTGTTCAGACCCCGAAGGCGGCCTGAACACTCACTATGTAATGTATTATTTTTTCTTTTCCTAAATTATTTGTAATTGTAACTAAATATTCCATCTAAGTAAGTAACGACGTAAGTGAAAATAGTTAATAATAATACATATGCACTTAGGATACAGTTATATTGTCCTTACCATAAGGACATATTTTATTGCAGAAACAATAGCTTCGACATACTTTGAGGACTATGTTTCTTATATGAATTCTACAACAACTATAAATACTTTACCAAAATCAGAAGTGCCAACTATTGAGTTATGCCATAAAGAAAAATCCAATATTACATCTCTTACTGCAGCCCTCTCTGTGTTATCAGTTATTACAACCTTATTAATCATTGCAGTCGTTTTTATGGCTATTATAACAGCTTTGATATACAAGAGGATGTTATCTCATGCTGTTTCTAACAAAGTAATATATGAGTATCCAGATAATATAAAAGAAGAATCATTTCACATGACACAGTCTAGTGTGTATGAAATTCATTCAATTAACAAATAGCTTCAAGTACAATGAATTTTTATAAGTAAGGCATAAACTCATTAATGTTTTTCACTTAGAAATTACTTAGTAGTATTTTCAAATTGTGATTTATTTTTTATTAGATGTATTTTAGTATCCTTTTCCTTGTATTATGTCATATTTTTTACATTTAGAAACCAATCATTTACATTATTACGTTAGGAATACGCCTGCACTAAATTTTGAGACAGGAAAGAGTTTATTTCTTGGGTGTAGTTGTTTCTTTGACAAAACTAAGAAAGTTGAGTCACAGGGCACCAATCATGCACACATACATATATTCTCTTGCAACTGCTAGAGGTTATGCGCACCTGGCAGAGTCAGGATGCCTATGCACAAAGCAGGCACTGTGAGCCGTGCAAGCTAAGCTCCTGGAGCCAGGCTATGAATTCACAGGAGAACAGGCCTTTCCTCACAGCAAGTGGTATGGGCACCAGAAGGCCCATCTGGACCATTGCTGTTTCATGAGAAAGGGCCTTGAATTTGCACCCCAGAAAATTCCCCAAAATCACAGCGGGATTAAATGGTTGGGGCTGGTGGCAGATGGAAAACTAAATGGAAAATTGCCAGACACTGGGGCTTGAACTTTGGACCCCAGGCTAAGAGCCAAGGACATAACCACTACACCACACAGCCACCATGCACATACATACACAAATGACACATACACACACACATATCAACAGATGGTGGTTATTACATACAGTCTATTAGCTATTATGATTCCAAGATTCCACTATGTAGTTGTGTAGAAGTTATGGAGTGATGAACAAATTGGAACATGTGTCATAGATGAGTTATTTAGTTTGTTTTCCGTTAATCAATTTGCTATACAATTAGTCTGTCTCAAATCTGTTTTTTTTATACATCTTCTTTGGTCTTTTTCAATTGCTTTCTAGCATGTGTAAAAATACAAATAATTTACAGAAATAATGGAGTCACAAGCCCATGCTGCCACAGCATCCATTATTATGCACATACAAGCTACATGTACACAAATACATACACACACAAGGCTACAATAAAGCATATTCAAAACATATCTTTAGTGTGAGCAACAAAAACTAACAATGTCTGGAATTTCTAAATCAAAACAACACTTGCTAGTAAGCAAATGACTCGTTCATCACATATTCTCTTTTTGGTCAAATAACTAGCAGCACCTTAGAGAACACTGAGTACTAAGAATACATTGCCTCTACTGCTTACTTGAACAATCATAAGATTTGATGCTCAGCCCGACGCAATTAATTCTTGTGACCCATTCCCAAGTAGCAAAACCTTTGAGTCCTTGTGTGTACGGCTCGCCAAGCTGCGCAAATAGTGATGGTAAAATGCTTTATGCTGCCGTTTTGATTTTGGTTTGACCTTATATAGTATGTTCACTATGATTTATTTTCTTTCCATCTCACATTATTATTGCTGTACTAGTGATGTGCTTGAGCACAAATGGCGAGCGAGCCTAAAGACTATACTATTTTTATATGAATGATTTTGACTTCTAACACTGAAGCTACTGAAAATAAGGTCCAGTTTTTTTAATTTAGCATACAGGGTAAAGGGATTTCAGTGCCATAGTAACAACTCTCTGCAACTGCTTAGAAAGAAAACAACAACAACAAAACAATACACGTTATTTAAAAGTTTTCTTTGTGATATTCTTTAGCTAAGTAGTGGTTGTAACACACAATGCTTTGACACAACTGGACATGCACCTACACAGACTTACCTTCTCAGTAGTCTAGTGGACAATGTATTTTCAAGTAAATACTGTTGCGCTGGCTTATAAGCGCTGGCTTATAACCATGACAAAGAGCGCATTGACTTACCACCGCCACTAACTCGAATAGAAATGGAAGTCCCTTAAGTTCAAGTTTTAACTGCACCCGTAAAAGAATTCAAAACGGTAAACAATTCAATTTCTAGGGTGATACGGGTACTGATCGATAAACCAGAGGATTCTGTTTAGTGCAATTTGGGACGGGGTTGACAACCGAACTAACACAAAAACGCGAGGGTCAAAGTACAAAAATGCCTTACGTACGTCCATACATATATACAAATAAACTAGTGGTGTGCTTGAGCACAAATGGCGAGCGAGCCTTAAACTACACTATTGTTATTCAAACTTTGTTAAATCAAGCATATACGGTAAAGGGGATTCAATGCCATAGTAACCACTCCCCTCAACTTTTTGAATTGAAAACGAAGCAACAAAATCAAGTCACGTTATTAAAAATTTTCTTTGTGATATTCTTAATAGTAGTTGTAACGCACAATACTTTCACACAACTGAGCATACCTACGCAAGACTTACCTTCGTGTCTAGTGGACAATGAATTTTCCAGTAAATGCTGTTGAGTAGGGCTTATTACTGTGACAAATAGCGACTAACTTGAATAGAAATGGAACTCCCATAAGTTTAGAGTTTTAACTGCACACGCAAAAGAATTCATAGCCGTACACACGATTCAATTTCTAAGGTGATACGGGTAATGGTAGCTAAACCAGAGGATACTGTTTAGTGAAGTTTGGGACGGGGTCGAACGCGGAGCGAACACAAAAATACGCGAGGGTCAAAGTACAAAATGACATACGTACGTCCATACATACTGATAAACTAGTGGTGTGCTTGAGCACAAATGGCGAGCGAGCCTGATAGTTAGGTAACACAAAACTAAGTATTGTTACTATGTTTTAGCTTAGTTCATGCAAACACTATTATAGCAGTTATGACCTTTTATTTCAGCAAATAAGTACAAAATCACTCTCTTACCTGATTAATGGTAACTTTTGTAGTATCAAACATCTGCCATTCTGATAATCTCAATCACCAGTAACTCTTGAACAAGCTTTCAGCTACGATAAAAAATAAACCAGTGTTATTATTTGTAATTTTAGCCAACAAATATAGAATTACTACTTACCTCATTCTTGAGTATTGATAACTTCTGTAGTATCATTGAAGTTACTTTGACCATCTGAATTACCTTGAATTCTTGACAACAAGCTCTCACCTACAAAAACAAAAGACAATCAATTTTAGCACACAAATACAAATTACTTTCTTACCTCATTTTCTTGAGCAGTGGTAACTTTTGTAGTACCAAATTTGAGTCCTTCTGACTATTTGAATTTACCAGTCACTGTTGGCTATAAAAAAGAAAGGCCAGAGTTATTTTGCATATTTAGCTAACAAATATGGAATTGCGTACTTACCTCGGCATCCCTCGAGTAGTAGTAGCTTCCTTAGCATTAATAGTTTATGTGCTTATATACGCTTTTCAGAAGTAGTGATAGCTCTCTTAGTACTGACTACAGGTGGCTCGTCTTGACAACTAGTAACAAGCCGCACTTAGCCGGAAAAAAGGCGAAGTTTTGAATTTAAATCTGGTAAAGGGTCTTCAATGTTATAGTAACCGATCGAATCAACTTTTTGTTTCTTGAAAAGCAAGCGTTTTCGCAGGAATTTTCTCACACTTTGGAGCTTAAGTATAAAGTAAGGCTTGCTTAATGCTGTAGTTTCAGAAAAAACTGGGGTCAAGCCTAAAAAGCCGTGTTTTTTTAAGAAAAAAAGTTCCCCGCACGCGCGTTTAAAGGGCATACGTACAATCCATACATACATACATATATACATATATACAATATACATATAACATTTACCCGATTTTGCATTATCCACCCCTAATACTGTCTCGCTCGCTTCGCTCGCTCGCCAAACAAACATCCCCGTTTTTCGATTGTGTTACCCCTGTAAGTGTCTCGCTGGCTACGCTCGCTCGCCAATTTTTATATTCACTTTACCCATACTTTATGCAATTAATAATATGCTCAGATAATTAGTTTCTAATAGTAAGAAATCAGAAAACGCGTAATTAGGTAGTGAAATATATTACCATTAGATTTACTGAATATGCTGACTTGTTACAACGTTATGTTCAATATTAATATTCTAGTTTATGTCTTCATTTTTGTTTGTTGCTTGTAAATAGTTTATGTTTACCTTATTCCATAGCTTTCAGTTTCCTTGCTTATGTTTGTACTAAATCAATGTGGTAATAACTCATTAACCACTTATGCATCATACATAGGGTATGACGTTATTATTTTAAGTTAAGCGTTGTGCAAACAGTTGTTCTTGATCACATGTACAAACTACTATTGCGTGTTCAAGGCAATACTGAGGCTCAAAATTTTTAATCATTATTTATCTTGATATCAAGACAGAATTAAATTTAGGAAAAAACAAATCCTTCCCTTTTTTATAAATATTGTGCCACTATTGTGATTGTATGTTATTAATGTTGGCTATTGATTTGCTTGTGTTAGACTTTACTTCTGTTCTTGTCCACTGTAAATATTGAACATTGAATAAATAAAGTGTTTGTCAACAGTAAATGTGAACCACACTTGGAAAAAAATAAAATAAAATTATATTAAAATATCTCAATCAGCCACATGTTTTAAATACTATTTGAATGAAAATGATATAAATATACAAGTATCTGACTGAAGACATCAATGTGTCTAATCCTCTTACTCTAATTCAATCGCATCTTCTCCATTAACATTACTGCTCACTATGAACATGCTAACACATCTCGGACTATGCTCCTGTTACAACTTATCAGACTTTTCATTACCACTTTTTAGGCACTCTCTTACAATTTTTATTGGCAGCCTTTATATTGTTGTTGTTATTGTTGTTTTTGTACCACAAATAACATCTGGGTCATAAAGATAACCTGTATATTGAAATAACAATATTTAATAGTACAACTTAAATTAAAGTGTAAATCTTACCATTATTATCTATAAAACAATTATTAAGCATATAATCCAGTCCCAAATGACAAACAATCCATAAATATAGTACTGAAGTGCTTCATAAGAAAGCATTAACAATGAATTCACACAAGGCTTTCTAGCATAAGATCCCAGGAGATTTAATAATTACAAGAATCAATCTAAGGAAGTAGGACTGAATCTGCTAAGAGGCCTGACAGGCTAGCAGACCAAATCTGCTGTGATACTGGCCTTGACTAACAACGCCAAAATTAGATTAAAAGAGTTCTATTATACTCTATACCTGTATCTTTGATATAAGTTAACCAATTACAACACTGAATATGACCCTTTCAACTGGTTTTAATTTTTATATTAATTATTTTTTTGATATTATGTTTCAAAATAATATACCTTTATATATATTTTATTAGTAAGACAAGATGGTGAACTAAAGTGCTACTGTAAAAATTTTGGTATGGATAATATATCTATTTGCTTTGTCAGATTCAAGAAGAGGTGAGTAGTAGTGATTTTAGGTCCACAAAAAATATATTTACTAGAAGATAATCCAAGTATTAAGTTATATTATTGGGCATTAGTGATATTATTGCCTAGTTAATAACAGCTTATTTAGTATCAAATTGTAGGAACTAGCTAGATACTTCATTTTACTATGAAGTTGTCACCTTTCTTCCTATGCATATTTTTCTTGATTTTAATGAGGTCAGTAATAATAATAATATGGGTGAATTGCAATAGATGTCTTACTAAAGTTCATGTAATTAGAATTTGATGCGGTTAGTGTGTGACATCCTGTTTGTGGTTATTTGTCATTTTCCGTTTGTCATGACATATGTTTACTGATTCAACTATACAACTTTTGGGTTGTGAAAATTCAACGACTATAGTTAGCTTTCAGTATGGCAGTTGAAATCTTTCACTACCATTCTAATACAAGTGTGGTTTTGCGCTGGCAGTGGATAGCTGTCGAGCTCTCTCAGTCAGTGGGAACCAGGTACGCTGCCACCAGAATCTTGCTGTGGCTCTTGATCGTCACTGAGGCCGCCAATCCCTTTATGCAGAGGGTCTTTGGGGCTCGTCTGACGCACAGGCGCTCGAATCACAGGTTAGGTTTTAAACTAACTTGAAACTTAGCAAGACAGACTGACATGTGCGTGGCTTGTCTATTTATAGTTCAAGGCCACGCAGTGCTCTGCACAAAAAGGTACAACATCCGGTTACACCCGCAGCAAAACTCAAAGGCACACACGAGATCACTAACAAAGAATACTAACAAAGGATACTGACGACCTTTTCCTAGCTAACTAAATGACACATAAAATAAACTCTAAAAATATGCATATATACTAGTGGTGTGCTTGAGCACAAATGGCGAGCGAGCTTTAAACTACACTATTGTTAAATAATTGATTTTAACAAGTAACACTCAAGCTTAAAATAATAGTCAAGTTTTTAAATTACGTATGTAGTAAAGGGGATTTAAAGCCATAGTAACCGCTCCAGCAACTGTTTGAATTGAAAAAGAAGCAACAAAATCAAGTCTCTGTATTTAAGGTTTCCTTTATGACATTCTTAATAGTAGTTGTAACGCACAATACTTTCACACAACTGAACATACCTACGCAAGACTTACCTTCGCGGTTCGTCTAGTGGACAATGAATTTACAAGTAAATGCTGTTGAGTAGGGCTTATAACTGTGACAAATAGAGACTAACTCGAATAGAAATGGAGCTCCCATACGTTTTTGCGTTTAAACTGCACCCGCAAAAGAATTCAAAGCAGTAAACAATTCAATTTCTAAGGTGATACGGGTAATGGTCGCTAAACCGGAGGATTCTGTGTAGTGAAGTTTGGGACGGGGTCGAACGCGGAGCGAACACAAAAATACGGAGGGTCAAAGTACAAAATGACATACATACGTCCAAACATATATATAAACTAGTGGTGTGCTTGAGCACAAATGGCGAGCGAGCCTGATAGTTAGTTAACATAAAACTAAGTATTGTTACTATGTTTTAGTTTAGTTCATGCAAACACTATAATAGCAGTTATGACCTTTTATTTCAGCAAATAAGTACAAAATCACTCTCTTACCTTATTAATGGTAACTTTTGTAGTATCAAACATCTGCCATTCTGATAATCTCAATCACCAGTAACTCTTGAACAAGCTTTCAGCTACGATAAAAAATAAACCAGTGTTATTATTGTAATTTTAGCCAACAAACTTACTGGAGGCCAGACCCACAGCAAGGCAGACAGCCTTGTTAGATGCTCTACAAATAGTAAGATATTGTAGCAGCTTGAAGCAATAGCTAAGTATACATTTGAATTGTCCATTATTATACTTATTAGTGCTCATTCCTACTAGAGCTGCAATCAGTAGTTTATCTTACTTTTTGAGGGAGCATTTATATTTGTAAATTTTCTTGCCTATCATTAATGTAATTATCTTACTAACACACTGACAACACATGAAATTTATCTCTTACAAATTAGAGTACAAGATAATCTTATATTATTACTACATTATTAATGAATATAGATAGCAAGACATTTCAGTTTCCTGAAACCTATCAATGTGTTATTACTATGTTAACTGAACACATTTCTTAAACTATCGTAGTATTGAGTAAATTAAATGCGAGTGATATTCTGCAGAATCTAATGAATAATAGATTTATTAGGTAATGCTGATGCTTAAATACCATAATAACGAGTTTTATGCCCTGTTCAGTACATAATGAATATAGTGCTATATATTTTCATGTCATTTTTAAGTACATCACCAGTGAGATATTTCACAATATCACACAGGTGCTATCTTATGCTGTATAGTGGAAGCTCATTATCCTCTAATAAGTTAGTTATAGTTACAACCTTGTTTGCCCATTTTACCTTTTCTCTAGAGACGCCACCCAATGGGTCAGAGAAGCTGCAAATATATATCACTTCGTGGTATGGAGTGCTCTTATAATCTAACACTTAGTGTTTTATAGCCAATTTTATAACAACATGAGTTATAAAACCTGGTACCAACAACTGAAGTAAAGATATCTAGCAGAGAATATACCACTTATTACACTCAGAATGATATGTAAAAATATTTCACTCTCAAGCTGTATTGTCACTCACCTTTCACTCATGAAAATACATTAGCCACTTCATAAAATACTACTTTACATCACACTCTAACTCTTGTAATAAGTATTATATTTTCATCATAGTGTATCCTGCAAAATACAGGATTGGAAATTATCCACTATCAAGATATGCATCATCTGAGAATGGCAGCTGTTCTAATACTACAGTTAATACAGATGGTAGTCAAGTATGTACTACTCCACAAAGCAGTGTTTTATTTGATGGGGTTATTCCCTCATTCACTGGAAGAAATAACAACACGTGTTGGGCAAGTCAACTACTAGTACTTAATCTTAGTACTACTATTACATTTGAATTCTCTGATCATTTTGGTATTACAGCATTGGAGGTAGTAATGTTAAATTGTGACCAAGAAAACATAGGAGCAGCAAGAAAGGTTATACTTAAGTATGGAGGCTATACAATTAATATTCCTATCAATCACATATCATGCAGCCACCTAATAAGAGTGAGTATGTGGCTTATTCACTCCCAGTACTACTACCAATACAATTACTTTATCATTTGAAGTCAGTTCTGCTGCACAATTTCCTCTCGCATACTGTATTGCTGAGGTTTAATTTTATGACTCTAGTATTATGTAATAATTATGTTCATTATGTATGATACAGTTTTTGTGCACAATAAAATCTTTTCATGTTCAAGTAATTATTGTTCAAACCATTTTCTTTTTCAGAATGCGTTCAGAATGCGTTTGTCCAATACTACTAAAAACAGAAATTTTATGATACATCTTAAATCGTACGATACATGCAATCATTTTTATTGTACTTGTTATGTATAAAATGTATTTAGAATATATATCAAAATATTTTTAATAATAAATTGTTCTCTTATATCAAGATTATATTAATACATAATGATAGTAACGATGTTTCGACAGTCCTACTGTTGTCCTCATCAATTAGTGAATCATTTTTGTACTAACTAAATAGTTTGGAAATCAAAGTAGTTAGTCATAGCTGAACATTAATCACATGTCATGTGATTATCTGATCATGTGACAAGGACATACATGGTTTATTCAGTTAATACTATTGCTTTTCCTGATTTATCTGTTCCAATGCACAACTTCGGGGTTTCATTTTACAATTATTAGATCAACTTGTACTTCAATTCCTCATCTACTAGCTACTCAAACAGCTAATCTACTGCAATGATAAGTGTATTTTAAGATGAGCTATACTCAACACTTCTTCGACAAGGCATCTATTAGATAGCCATGAACTAGCTATGTTGGATTTAACTGTCTTTTATTGATCTCAATTTTTAAATGTCATACCCTGAATTAACTAGTTATAGCTATCTCAGACGAAGCCAAATATCATTATTTTCTTCCCTCAATTGGTATGTAAACAATATCGGAATTGACTTTCAAATTACAGTAGATAACTATTTCGTTAAATCATTTTTATCATGTATATAATTTGTTAAATAGACATAGGATATTCATAATTGTTGCTGGTAATGTTTAATCCGATAATATTAAGTAGGAAAAAGAAATAATGAAGCAAAATAGTGTTACTTTAAGCATCGTAGTAATGTCAGTTGTGATATTATATGCAGAAACAACAATACAAATGGTATATTAACTTCATAAGTAACTCAATTTTTAAGATACACAGGAACTGAAAGTTAAACAAGGTAAACCTACTAAACTTACCAATAATAACAAAAGATGTGCTTTATAAGGCAGCTTGGTTGAGGTTGACTGAAGGTTTTGGTAATAAACACAGGGCCAACAACCTTAGTTTTCAATGTTTTACAAAATTGTACTTTTGGAGTTTACATGTGATTTACATATAGTGTACAGAATTATTGTAGTCTATTTGGTATACTTAGTCACTTGAAATATTTTTCATGTAAACTTTGATGTATATTTTGTTTAACATATTTCAGGTTTACTTCAAGTATACAGGTGGATTCCGAAAATATTGCACTACCATTTGAAAGGCCCTTTCGTGATTTATGATATGCTGAAAACATTACATTATCAACCAATAATTGTCTTGTTCAATTTGGGTTATTTTGTAAAAGCATTTCAGGACTTGTTTACTACTTAAAGATCAAGAAAAATTATGTAGAATAAAGAGTAAAAGGGCCATGTCAGCTCTTTAGCCATTTTAAACCTCACTTTTGGATAGGTATAAGGGACTTTGCTTTACTTTACACACTACACAATATTAGCTAAACCCTTTCTTAAATGCTCCAGTATTTTGCTGAACTGCCTAATTCAGCAACCAGAGACTATAACCTACATAGCTAAACTGCATAAGCAATAAAAAAAAATCTGAATCCCTGCTGGTCAATGTCGTCAAATAGATTTTTCACTGCTGCATACTGCACAAGCCTCTATTATTTCTCCGCACAAACAACATGATATCTTTAATTGGCAATACCTTACCAGACCCTTTACCTACATCTATGCTGGGCAGCAGTAGGTAAAGGTACCGTATTAGCTCATGGAAAACCCTTTTCCAGTTAAGTGTAAGTAACTATCCCCAGGTTAAATAAGTTTAAAACCCTTTACCATAGAAGTAAAATTCTAGACTGGAAGTGGTCGTCTAAACTATTGTTGCGCGCTAGTCTACTGATTACTACAGCTCTACTTTGTCTGGTGGACTGGGAAGAAGCTTTCGCAGTCTACCCTGGCTTATACTTGTGGGTAAGTAGTTTTAAGGCTAGCAGTCAGTTTTATAATTAGCTGCATTGGGCACCCCGATCAGTGTTCTCCCCGTGCGGTGTTCTCCCGGTGAAGTTGTGTTTCCTGAACAATATTTTCTAAGATACTGCATAAATGAATGAATGAATGTAGAATGCCTGAATTATGGTAGTGATATTTTGTGGTAGTTTTAGCTATATGATAAGCTCCCAGTTAGTTTGTTCCTTACTACTCTTGAAAATTTTCATTTCTTTGTGAGAAAGTGTGGGTCCACGTTGAACGGTTTCTAGTTACTGAATTATTCTAAAACATACTCCACCAAAATTATCCTCACTCATAACCTTTCCCATGACTACCCTAACATCCTTCAGTGTGCTCCTGGACAATGAGGGGGAGAAAATCATTGCATATAATCAACATAATGTTGTCTACTTTGTTTTAGGCCCATGGTTTCATGCAGTTTTTGGGAGCCCTGGGATTTCCACCCTTTTTTTTTTTTTACCTCTTCTGAATTTATTCAGGATTTCAACCCTAATTATTTTTTTTACCTCTTCTGAATATAAAATTGTAGCAATTCATAGTAGTTTGTTCAAGCTTCATGATCATGACTTCACCATTTTCATGTGGCTAAATGGTTTTCGTGACTTTACAAATCTCTCTCTTCTCTCTCTCTCCCCCCAGTGAAAAAATCGTGTAGAATTCCTGTCATTTTAGTTCATGCAATTCTGATAAACTTCAGTGAAATTATTTTACTTATCTGCTTATTCTTCATTGAATTATTGTTGAATGACTTTTCAGATTGCCCATTGCTTAATTATGGTTTAAACAATTTATTACATCATTATCGCTTTATTATGTATCTCTAAGGCAACGTCAGTAAATTGGTCAGTTTCTCTAAACGCACAAGAGCTAATATCACGGCTTCGGAACCACAGTGTCATTTTTAGCTTGTATAACCAGGTTTCGTGCAAAGGTGTTAGGGGCACGCTTAAATCCTCCACCCCCGTACCTTCGTAGTTCCTCCCAGAATTTTAATTTTGTAAGTAGCTACAACAGCTGCAAGCTTGAATTATGTGGCGAAACACAGGTCAGTGTAAGGTATATACACTTTCACATAGGCATGTCCATCAAAGCAGTGTGAGTTTCAAAAATGTGTATGGCTATGTTTAGAGTGTGGCTACGTGTCAGTTGCAGGTCTTATAAGTCACGATATGGATTTAGGACTGGTAGTTTGCTTTTTTCATTGAATGTTGGTTGTTGTTGTTTTAGTTTTGTTTCTTGTGATTGTTTAAAGTGAGACACTATACAGTGGTGTCGAATTGACTATTGGGGATATTTGTTTATTTATGTGTGGGGACGTACGCAAGTCATTTGTACTTTGATCCTCTCGTATTGTGTGTTAACTTGGTGTTTCACCAGTGGTGAAAGGGTAAAATTCATCTTTATAAAATCATTATGCACAATTTGTTCAAATAATGTACACAGCCGACATTTTTAAATTAACGTATGAGACCACTCGCGGCAATTTTTGGAACTTAAAAAAAAAAAGCTTTTCCAAGGAATTATTGCGCTATACACATCCTCACTCTCAAGACTTGCTTACTAACAAAAGAAACAGGAAGGAACCGAAGAAGTTTAACACAAAAAGAAGCAAATTTATGTATTTATTGTTTGTTCTTAGCTAGTCGGCACATGTAACACACAACATTCTCACATGCACTCATTCACTGGTTATACCAACACATTACATTGTATTCCCTCGGTGGCTTGGCATGTTGGGAAATGAATTTTCATGTATGAACAGTGATGACTAACAGCGTGTAGCGAGCGAACACAAAAATCAGAAGTACAAAAATTACATACATTATGTCCAAGCATATTTTATATACAATAATATATCCCTGATTTTTTTTATTGGGTTATATTCTCACACTCACTGCCAATTATTACATATATAACTAGTGATGTGCTTGAGCACAAATGGCGAGCGAGCCTAAAGACTATACTATTTTTATATGAATGATTTTGACTTCTAACACTGAAGCTACTGAAAATAAGGTCCAGTTTTTTTAATTTAGCATACAGGGTAAAGGGATTTCAGTGCCATAGTAACAACTCTCTGCAACTGCTTGAATTGAAGGAAAAACAACAACAACAAATTCTTTAGCTAAGTAGTGGTTGTAACACACAATGCTTTGACACAACTGGACATGCACCTACACAGACTTACCTTGGCGGTAGTCTAGTGGAGAATGTATTTGCAAGTAAATACTGTTGCGCACGGCTTATAACCATGCCAAAGAGCGCATTGACTTACCACCGCCACTAACTCGAATAGAAATGGAAGTCCCTTAAGTTTTCAAGTTTTAACTGCCCGCAAAAGAATTCAAAACGGTAAACAATTCAATTTCTAGGGTGATACGGGTACTGATCAATAAACCAGAGGATTCTGTTTAGTGCAATTTGGGACGGGATCGACCACATAACTAACACAAAAACGCGAGGGTCAAAGTACAAAATGACATACATACGTCCATACATATATACAAATAAATAAATAAACAAACATCCCCGATTTTCAATTGTGTTACCCCTGTAAGTGTCTCGCTCGCTCGCCATTTGCCGCCCTTCCCCTTAGGGATTGAAGACGTCTTAAAATTAATTGCAGTATATTTACAAGTTAAAAAAATAGTACACATTGTGATTTATTTTGTTCCAAATATCAATTAGTCATCATTGTATAACTGTTCTGGTGAATTTAAAGCAATGTACAATGGCCTATCTAATTCTTTGTCTAATTTGATAGTTTCATTTGTTAGAAAATTCTTTCCACATGAGCAGTGTGAGGCAGAATATGGCAAGTGCATAGCTTGTAATATCTCTTGTGCTTCAAAATTATGACACTGAGCATTAATCATATCTTTTGGTGCTAAGGAAATGATATTTCTTCGTGATTTCTTCAATTGATAAAGTTTTTGTGGCTTTTTCAGTTTCCAGATAATTTGGAATAGGAGGTCTCCGCTGCACTTGAGCTAGACAGGGAAGTACTTTGCCTTCCTGCGCCCCCCTTCACCTGTCACACACACACACGCACACACACACACATACACATCCCAGATATTATTTTGACTTTCGTGGAGACATTGCCCCAATTTCAAAGTTTTGTGGAAGTTAATATTAATGTAATATAATATGGAAGGTGTAAATTTTAACAACTTCTACTGTACTAAACTAGCCTGTTTCGCTAAAAATGTCTACATTCGTTAGAATTGCAAGCACGATAACACAAATCTTAGAATCTTGAATTATGTTAAATCTAATTTTACTTTAAGACATACACTTTCAATATAGGAATGTGAAGTGGGATGTGTATATTGTGGTGACTACTGGTCTACACGCGTGCTGATGACTCCTGGACTTCTATACAACTATAGGTGAGGAACTCTAGAATGACTTTTTAACTGCAAATAGAAATAGGCTTTTATTGATTACTATGTATTTATTTATCATAATTATTTTAGTTATCCATTTCCATTTAATGCACACTTTGACAACCTGAAATATATAGGGAGCGACTTAGAGTCTGAAAATTTTAAACTCTTGTCACTTCATTTACTAACAGAATAATCCTTTGAAACCTTTTGTATGTGTGGCCGGACACACACACACATACACACTGCACACACATTGTATGTATTCAACTCTTCATTTGTAAAGTATTGAATGCAAATGAAAGGTAAAGAGTTCCCGGATCATTTGGTCAATGACGTGACAACAGCCATGCACAATTACCTGGTCTCACATACGCACACACATAGCTACAGTTATGAAATAAATGAAAGTAATACACATCAAACTTGGGGTTGATTACGGTAACATGATTATGATTATGATTACGATTACAGTATGATTACGAAACATTGATTACGATTATGATTACACAGTCAAATATATGATTATGATTATGATTACGATTACAGTGTGTTGATTACGATTATGATTACGATTACAATGTCAAAAATTAATGATTGTTGCAACGAAGAAACATAAGTTTTTTAACAAATGTTGTGCTTTCTAGCATTCAGTAAGCAGCTAGCTCTCAAGGCATTCAGAGCCAGTCATGAATGATAAAATGATCCACCTCCCCACCATACACACACACATACACACACACACACACATACACACACACAAGCACAGTTAGACAAGCTCTCCCTTGTAGACTATTAGGTGTCAATAGAACACTAATCAACACTGTAAAAAGTGGTATTAGTTAAAAACTGCTGTGTCACAACTAATTATAGCAAACACTTGCTGTTCTACTTCACTGCTAATATTACCAGTAATAGTTCTATGGGTTTGATTACAAAAATATGATTATGATTACGATTACGATTACACCCACAATTAGTCACATGATTTTGATTATGATTACGATTACACCCACAATTAGTCACATGATTTTGATTACGATTACGATTACACCCACAATTAGTCACATGATTTTGATTATGATTACGATTACGCAAAACCTTGTAATCGATTGTAATCGATTACGATTGTAATCATAATCAACCCCAACTCTGAAGTTACACAGGAGCTCATGTCAGGTGTTTCTATGGTTCTGTGATTTCCAGATAATGTAAGATTCTTCACCGCCAAGTTTATGATGACCAGTTCGGTAACATGAAAATGTAATAATATTTTATTTTTATTTCTGCACACGCATTCAGCAAGTACAGACAAAACTGATTACTACTAGTGATGTGCTCTAATAGCACAAAATAGCGAAGTGAGCGATCCATGTTCCCTGTAATTGCAGCTATTCCATGCATGCTTGGTGTGGCTACAAAATACTGTCAGATTCTTTACTTTGCTACCTGTTTCTGTTTCGTTTTAGCTCTCCTCCTCCTTGCCCTGTCTTTTTCATTTCTTATCGCTCTCCTTACTAATTTTTGTTCAGGAATTTCTAACGCCCTCAAAGCTCTTGACCGAGCGTTTCTAACGTTTTGTCCACTGGGCATCGCTACTTCGTACGGGCGGGTAAACAAAACAAAATGTTGCTAAGAAGGTTACCCGGCAAGCGCGTAGGAGAAAGGGTACACACGTACGCCCACGCAAGACAATTTCTAGACCTAAATATATATATATATTGCAAACTCATTAGAGAGTCAGCTCCGCTCGCTTCGCTGAATTATGCCAAAAAAATTTTTTGACTTATCATTACCAACTGTACTAACTTTAACTCAATTTCAGATGACCTGTAGTTCAGATAGAGTACACAGCTTGTTCGTCTTCTATTAGGTGGATTCTGATCAGCTTCTGAACCTTGTACTATTAAATATTTATATATACCAACTGACAACTCAACAGTTAGTGTTCCAATAAAAAAAAAAACAACAACTAAATACCTGTGCTATCATTTCTATTTTTTTATTACACGAAGTACTACGTCAGAGCAACATATAAACAAAATTAGTGGAGCGTTATATTGGATAATTGATTTTTTTTAATAAGGAGAACTGCCTACCAAATGCAGAACGCCACGTGGTGTCTACGGCAGTGAAAGGGTTAAGAGGACCTTCCACCACACACATATACACAAACATACACATGCACACATATACACATTCATACACACACACACACTAATTTATCCTTATCACCTGAGATTTGATTTGAGGATAGTTGGGTGCAAGGAAGAAGTTGAGTGTTATAGAGGATTGTGCATGTGTATGTGTGTTTGTTAATGTTCATGTGATAAACAAACTATCATCTCCTCCGTCTGTCTTGTGCTATCTTGGTTCTTATGCAGGGCCAGAGCAACCTAAACTGCCATGGCCGTATAGGTATTTAGTAAACTGGGTGTGGCACCAGTGATATTAATTATGGTGAACTTGTACCTTCACAAGAATGCTTGATCGCAACTCTGATCATAATGAAGCCACTTGTACCAAGTCCTCCCAAAGGAGACGCTCCATAATCTTTCTCAAAATATTGACGAGGAAAGAAATTCAATGTCTACTGTGCTGGTGTATATTTCCAAGTAAAATAGCTCTACCTGTGATTTAAAGTCAGTGACTTAAAAAATGTTTTGCTTGTGGTTTTGAGGTGTGGCTTTGCACCTGAAATTATTCTAGAATTGATGCTAATTGGTAACACAGTAGAATGTCAGTTAGCCATTATGTAAACCTGAACTAGTGTAAGTGACTTGACTGCAGCCATTCGTGTCATTTACCAGCCACATATTTCTCGGTTTTTGTTGTGTTGTCAGTTCACACTTTAAAGTTTTGCTTGGTCTAAGTTTGTGCCATTGGCATTAATCTGGGACGCCAGAACTGCCGTATCTGCATACTGAATGTTTGACATCGTGGTTCCTATGTTATTGTGTAGATGAGCATTAATAAAAAATATATATGCAATAAGCATTCATTAAGACAGTAGTACTTAAGTGAAATGTAACTGTTCTAGTGCAATAATTATATCTGAGTTCAATCAATATCTAAAATTCTTATCCATTTATTTATATGTACCATACTGTTGTATGTGTGTGTGTGTGTTATGTGTTTTGCAGAGTACTAAAGTCTTTATGTTGTACTTCAAGTGACAGACTAAATTTGGTTTACTAAGGTATGTTTATTTTATTTTTTATTTTGTACAAATATTTTTGTTGATGTATTCTCTCTTTCACGACTTTTTTTAAAACCATACAGAATTTTTTTTAATGTTTGGCTGTCACCAGGAATTGAACCCTGGATCACAGGGCTTCATACAGAGGCTGGAATCCCCCCCTCCAAGAAATTTGAATTAATTATAATTATAAATGGTATCAGAGCAAAATTATTTTTTATTATTAAAAAATGTAAACCAAAGCAAAATTCTTCTACTTTTTTGGTTGAAAATCTCTAGAACTTCATCCAAGTTTACTACCTAAAGTTCAGGGCCTCAATGGCAATTCTTACGAGCTGACGAAGGTTTTAGTCAGTGATACTGCTGCGTATACGGTGAGCCTCATATAGCTGGAAGATCTTTTAACTGATGCTGTTCCAAGGAAGGACAAGGAGTGTGTTCAAAAGTTTAAATGTTTCTGAAAAAATCCCCGTATACCTCTGAAGTTTACAGTGGACAAAGCAGCTCACGTTCAGGGTTTCATACAGAGGGGGGGAAGGGGGGGAAACTGGGATTCCCCCCCCCCCAAGAATATTAGAAGATTGACAAAAAATAATAATAATAACATTAGTCCAATGAATAACTAAGTAAAATTAATGATCTCTTTCAATAGTTCACAGACTGATGCGTCTATTCTTTTCATAAATATCAACCTAAATAAGTTTCATTTACGCACATGTATATTTCCCCCCCC
>WLWD01000141.1_pt1 | contig 41242 bp, 40 predicted proteins | sample 6712731 | NCBI WGS metagenome assembly WLWD01 (sample SAMN12718690, study PRJNA576275) | sponge metagenome | isolation source: marine sponge | host: Mycale hentscheli | place: New Zealand: South Island, Marlborough, Capsize Point | collected 2014-11-01
TAGTGAGTCGTAGAAATCGCCATTCACATACATGTCCGCGTTTACGGTCACCTGATGCAGACCCTGGAGGTAGTAGTGCTTTAGCACTTTCTGGAAACCAAAGACCGAGTCAGGCTTCGAGCAACACCACTCGGCTGCGTCGATGGTGCCTTTCTCAAGCGCTGGCAGGATGTCGCCGCCACCCATGGCAACCGCTGGAACACCGATTTCAGCGTATGCGGCACCAACCATGCCCGGAGGTGCACGGAAGCGTAACTTACGGAAGTCATCCATTGATTTGATAGGCTTTGGGAACCAGCCAAGTGCCTCAGGGCCTACTGGTTGCAGCATGAAACCTTTGACGTTCACGTCCATTTCATCCCACAGACGGTCATACAGCTCCTTACCACCGCCGTACTGGAACCAGCTCAGGAACGCGATGTTATCGAGACCTACACCAGCACCCGCAACAGGTGCGCCGAACAGGTTAGCCGCAACGTGCTTGCCACCCCAGTAGTGTGTCCAGGCAAAGCCACCTTCAACGAGCCCCGCATCGACAGCATCAATGATGTCCCGTGGTCCAACAACAGCGCCGGCCGGCAATACTTCGACGGTTAGCGACCCAGCGGTCAGTTCTGCGACGTCTTTACCGAACTCTTTCAGCATAACGACTTCGTCAGCTGAGGTCGGTAGCACCGACTGGATACGTAAGACCTTGTCAGCTGCCATGGCAGAAGATGCCATGAGTGCCAAGGCTGCTGCACCGGCAGCTACATGTTTTAGTTTGATCATATCTACTCCTCATTTTAGATATAGAACCACCTAACAGATTCGCCTATGGGCCTTAAACAAAAATATTTGTTCCATTTTAGCAGCGCTTATTGTATCGTCGAATCAAAATATACTAACGATAAGGTGTTCGTGAATCAATTCGATTATATCGTCGTTGGCGCTGGATCGGCTGGCTGCGTGCTCGCCAATCGGCTGTCGGCGAACCCAGCGCACAAAGTGCTGTTACTCGAGGCTGGCGGCAAGGACTTAAGCCCGTGGCTGCACATTCCGGTCGGTTATTTTAAGACCATGCACAACCCGGCTTTCGACTGGTGTTACATGACTGAACCCGACCCCGGCATTGCCAACCGCCAGTTGCAGTGGCCGCGTGGCAAGGTGCTCGGTGGTTCCAGTGCGCTCAACGGCTTACTCTACGTGCGGGGCCAACCCGAGGACTATGACCGCTGGGTTGAGCTCGGCAACCCGGGGTGGGCTTACGAAGAGCTGCTGCCGTACTTCAAAAAATCGGAAGACAATTCACGCGGTGCCGATGCGTTTCACGCCATCGGCGGACCGCAAAAGGTTTCTGACTTGCGTCTGCGGCGCCCGATCGCCGAACATTTCATCCAGGCTGCCACCGAAATCGGCATTCCGCTGAACGAAGACTACAACGGCAGCCAACAGGAGGGTGTCGGTTATTTCCAGCAAACCGCGTATAAAGGGTTCCGCTGGAGTACTGCGAAGAGTTTCCTTCGTCCCGCCAGGAGCCGAGCCAATCTCAGCGTGGTGACCCGCGCCCAGGTCACCAGCCTCGCCTTCGACGGCAAGCGTGTCACTGGGGTCAACTACCGACGTGGGCACGAACGCAACACTGCCACCGCCAGTGCCGAGGTCATTCTCAGTGCTGGCGCGATTAATTCACCGCAAATCCTGCAGAATTCTGGCGTCGGTGATCCTGCATGGCTGCAGCAGGCCGGCATCGATACGCATCACGCGTTGTCCGGCGTCGGCAAGAACTTGCAGGACCATTTACAGATACGCCTGGTTTTTAAGACTAATAAGCACACCCTCAACGATGAATTAAACAACCCACTAAAACGTATGATGGTTGGCATGCAGTACATGCTGATGCGCACTGGTCCGCTGACACTGGCCGCGAGCCAGGTTGCGGCCTTTACGCGCTCCAGCGAAGACATCGAGCGTCCCGACATCCAGTTCCATATGCAGCCGCTTTCGGCTGACAAGCCTGGCGACGGTGTGCACCCGTTTTCGGCATTTACGTCGTCGGTATGCCAACTGCGCCCTTTCAGCCGCGGCGAAGTTGTGGTCGAAACCAACGATCCAATGGCCTACCCGAAAATTTACCCGAATTATTTGTCCGACGAGCGCGACTGTGCGGTTGCGATCAGCGGCATCAAAGTTGCGCGCCGTATCGCCGAGGCCCCGGCCCTGCGTAATTGCGTCATCGACGAATATGTGCCGGGGCGCGAATTCCAGAGCGACGAGGAGCTGCTCGATGCAGCGCGCTGCTATAGCCAGACGATCTATCACCCGACGTCTACCTGCAAGATGGGAAACGACGATTCGGCCGTCGTCGATCACCAACTGCGCGTGCACGGAATCGAAGGACTACGCGTCGCCGATGCATCGATCATACCAGAAATTGTGTCGGGCAATACCAACGCGCCGACAATCATGATTGCAGAGAAGGCAGCCGATATGATTCTGGGGAAAAAGTGATAATTTGATTGCAGTACCGCGGGCATCACCGGCGCCTCGGTGCGATAATCGGCATTGTGGCCCTGAGACTGGCTATTGTGTCCCCGCAGATCGCGCTGTGGTTACCGGGGTATCTGTATCCGACCCCATAGTATTTAGGCAGAGCAAGTATAGACATATTAGTACCTGATTATTATTTAGGCTTAACAATTTAGAGAGGAAATCTCTTTGTATAAATCCATTCTTATTCCAGTCGACTTAGCTAATGTTGCAAAACTCAATTCCCTGGTTGATCATGCTTCTATTTACAATAGCAGCAACTCTAAGATTGTCCTGCTTAATGTGGTGGAAGATATTCCAGGCTGGGCAGCAGTTGAGCTGCCGCGTGGTATTCTTGATAAGTCCGTGCAGTCCTCTCTGGAGAAATTGAAGGCTCTTGCTGCGTCTTCCAGTATTGAGGTAGAAGTTGAAGTCCGGGTTGGCCATCCTTACCAAACGATTCTTGAAGTAGCGGAGGAGAAGAATGCTGAACTGATAATCGTTGGTTCTCATCAACCAGAGCTTCAGAACTATTTTCTTGGATCAACAGCAGCCAAAGTTGTGCGCCATGCAACCTGTTCAGTTTTAGTAGTCCGTTAGTCGAAAATTAATTGAGCTATTCAGCAAGGAAAGGCTGTACAACAATATATAGATGTTCAGTTGAATGAACTAACGCATGAGCTTGTGACGTTAGTCCCGGGCTGAGAGGCTATTTCTGACCGGAGATTGCCTCTCGACGGGGTTTATGGGAGTCCGCTTGTCGAGAGATCGGGAGCGATTCAAAACGGTTGCTCAGCCTACTGTCAGCGAAGCCCGGTCATGACAGAGTTTCGATAACCTCGGACAGTTAATTATTCGCCTTTTCCAACTATCTCTTCTGTTGGTCATAGTTTACGCCCCGGCTTTGCCGTAGTTTCCCTTGCCATTAACCTGGTTTCTATCTCTTCAGGTAGTTCAAGCGGTTCCTGCCTGATTTGCGCCACCAGATATTCAGCCGCATTTTCACCCATCTCGGCAGAAGGCACGTAAACGGTAGTCAGCGCTGGTATGATCTGTGAACTCATATCGAGGTCATCGAAACCGGTAACCGATATTTCGTCGGGGATCTTTATTCCGCTCGACTGGCATTCGACCACTGCCCCCATCGCCAGGATATCGTTACCGCATAAAACAGCGGTCGGTAACCCATCCATCTGCAACAGTTGTCGCATGGCATCGCGACCTTGTTTGACGGAATAGCTGCATTCGATGATTTTCGTAGGTGCCAGCTTCAAGTTACGTGCTTCGATCGCATCTTTGATTCCCAGCACGCGATCTCTTGCCCTATCATTGTTGGCAGTTCGTCCGGCGATAACGGCAAGGTCGACATGCCCCATGTCGAGTAGATAGTCGGCAATTTTTCTGGCGGCCTTCCTGTTATCGAAACCTATATAAGGTTGCGACGGGTCCGCGTTCCAGGCCCAGCAATTAACGTGGGGAACGCGTTTTTCGTTGAGCAACTGTAGCAATGCCGGATCGTGTTGCGACCCCACTATCAACAGTGCATCTACGCCTTGGCGTAATAACATCTTGACCTCGTTCAACTCCTCGGCAAGATCGTATTCGTGGCTGGCGACAATTAATGTGTAGTCAAGCTGTCTAAGCCTGCGCTGCAGGCTTTGTATACCTGTGGCGAATAGCGCGTTGTCCAGAGTCGGTACAACGGCACCGATAATCCCGGAGTGGCGCGATGCCAACGCCCTGGCCGCGCCATCGGGGATGTAACCGAGCGCTTCGATTGACGCATTTACCGCGATCCGACTCTTGGCGGCGACTTTTTCGGGGTTGTTTATTACCCTGGAAACGGTGGCTGTGGAAACACCTGAGTGTTGCGCGACATCGTCCAGGGAAACGCTTTTTGCCGTGAGGATCCTTTGACGACTCGATCCAGTGTTACTGTTTTTTGCTTTTAGTCTTTTCGGCATTTGTTTAATTACGACCCGGGTCTTCTAACAAATTTTTTGCCGTGGCAATTTGACTGCGAAACCTTCGGGGAAATATTTGGGATATTGTCCACCAATAGCCTGATTTCGATTGACGGATGGACCGAATTCGCCCTACAATGTAAGCGCTTACATTTTGTGAAAGAATACCAATGGCAATCGAATATATCAAGAAGGCGGCGAAGACGTCCGCAACCGGTGAAGACAATACCCGCGATGTTGTCGTCAACATGCTGAACGAAATTGAGGCGGGCGGAGAAGAAAAAGCGCTGGAATATGCCAGGCAGCTGGACGGCTGGGATGGTGGTAATCCGGTTATGACCCGCGAGCAAATCGATGCCGCAATAGCAAAAGTTTCACAACAGGAAAAAGACGACATCAAGTTCTCCTACGATCGCGTTAGCAAATTTGCCCGACACCAACGCGATAGCATGGTCGAATTTGAGACCGAACTGAGCCCCGGCCTGTTTGCCGGACAGAAGTTGATTCCGATGACTACTGCGGGTTGTTATGTACCTGGCGGACGATACGCCCATATCGCATCGGCAATCATGAGTGTCGCTACCGCCAAGGTAGCGGGCGTCGAAAATGTTGTCGCCTGTTCGGTTCCCCATGGTAGCGAAGGTATCCATCCAGCGATCGTGTACGCAATGGATCTGGCTGGTGCCGACACCATCCTGGCAATGGGTGGTGTTCAAGGTGTCGCGGCAATGGCTTTCGGGCTGTTTACTGGAAACCCGGCCGATATCCTGGTTGGGCCTGGAAACCGTTTCGTTGCCGAAGCCAAGCGCCTGTTGTTCGGTCGTGTCGGAATCGACTTGTTTGCCGGTCCGACTGAGATTGCGATTATTGCCGATGAAACTGCAGATCCCGAAATTGTTGCCAGCGACTTGGCAGGGCAGGCAGAACACGGCCCGGATTCCCCTGCCTGGCTGTTTACCGAATCCCGCGAACTGGCGCAAAAGGTTATCGATATCATGCCGAAGCACATCGACTCACTACCTCAGGTTCAACGTGAGGCAGCTACTGCAGCCTGGCGCGACTATGGTGAGGTCATCCTCTGTGATACTCGGGAGGAAGTTGCCACGATCAGTGATCAATATGCAGGTGAGCATCTGGAAGTCCAGGCCAAAGACCTGGATTGGTGGCTTGGTCGACTGAAGAACTACGGTTCTCTGTTTGTCGGTGAAGAGGCCACGGTTTCCTTCGGTGACAAGTGTTCAGGCACCAACCATATTCTGCCGACAAAAGGCGCTGGTCGTTATACTGGAGGTTTGAATGCAGCCAAATTCATCAAGGTAGTAACATACCAACGCCAAACCCGCGAAGCGACTCGTGAAGTAGGCGCAGCCTGTGCGCGCATTTCACGTAGCGAAGGTATGGAAGGTCACGCCCGTGCTGGCGATATTCGGCTGGCGAAGTATTTCCCCGATGAAACGTTTAACCTGGGCGAATTGCGCTAGACCCGGATTTTTAGAACTGGTGAGTCAGACAGGCTGATGCTGGAAAACATCCAACAACTGTTTGATCTGAGTGGCAGGGTTGCGCTGTGTACTGGTGGTAGCTCTGGAATCGGCCAGCGCATGGCGCTGGCGCTTTCCCAAGCGGGTGCCGAGGTTGTGCTGGTAGGTCGAAACGAGGCCGCACTGGCCGAGGCAATGACGCAGATAAAAGCCGAGGGCGGCGGCCGCGGTGCCCCACTAGCGGCTGATCTGCTCGATCCCTCTACGCTCGGCGATGTCATTGTCGAGGCTTCGAAGGCATTCGGCGAACCGGATATATTGATTAATGCGGCTGGTATCAACCTGCGTGAACCCTGGGATGAAATCAGCGAAGACAGTTGGCGACAGACGCTGGATATCAATTTATCGACACCGTTCTTTCTGGCGCGGCATTGTATTCCTGGAATGAAAAGCAAAGGCCGGGGCAACATCATTAATGTCGCTTCGCTGCAATCTTTTCGCGCCTTCGCCAATAGCATTGCATACGGTGCGTCCAAGGGCGGGATCGCTCAATTGACACGTGCTATGGCGGAAGCCTGGTCGCCTTTCGGCATCGTCAGTAATGCCGTCGCGCCGGGCTTTTTCCCAACCGAGCTAACCCGGAAGGTCTTTGAGAATCCCGAGTTACTGGCGCACAACGCAGGCATGACTGCAATCGGTCGAAATGGTGAGTTATCTGATCTGGACGGCGTCACCGTTTTTCTGGCATCGGCGGCTGCCAACTACATCACCGGACAGATTATCGCTGTCGACGGTGGATTTACCGCAAAGTAGAGGATTGATATGAAGGCTTTGGTTTATACCTCACCCATGGAACTAGAGTATCGGGATGAGCCCGATCCGATGCCGGAACCCGGCGAAGCACTCATCCGGGTCGAAGCCAGTGGTATCTGCGGCTCCGATATGCACGCCTATTATGGTCATGACGAACGGCGCCCGGCACCGCTCATCCTCGGTCACGAAGTGAGTGGCGAAGTCGTCAGTGGCAGCCGTAAGGGACAACGAGTAGTGGTAAATCCGCTGGTCACTTGTGGCCAGTGCGACGACTGTCTTAGCGGTCACACGAATCTGTGTCGCTCGCGACAGATTATCAGCATGCAACCTCGGCAGGGCGCGTTTTCCGAGCTGCTCAGGATGCCCGAACGTAACCTGGTCAGCATTCCCGATGACATGAGCTATGCCCACGCCGCATTGACCGAACCGGTCGCCACGGCGATACACGCCGTACTGGAAGGAGAGAGATTGGGTCGGAAACCAATGGCGGATTCTCAAGTACTGGTCCTCGGCGGTGGAGCAATCGGCATTTCGGTGGCGTTGATTCTCTATAGTCACGGTTGTCGTAATATTTGTCTCGGCGAAACCAATCCACTCCGCCGCCGAACGGTCGAACGAACCGGCTCCTGTGAAGTCTATGATCCGCTCAATGATGCAGCACCCGAGGCCGATAGCTGGGATGTCGTCATCGATGCGGTGGGCGGCGCCCCCACGCGCGAATCGGCATCGAAGGCAGTCAAACCTGGCGGAGTCGTGGTGCATATCGGTTTGATGGATAACAACGGCGGGCTCGATGTGCGTAAGTTCACTTTGCAGGAAGTCACATTCATCGGTTGTTACACCTACACCATGGTGGATGTCAGGGCCACGGTAAACGCGCTGTACTCTGGTGCGCTGGGTTCTCTGGACTGGATAGAGCAGCGTCCGCTTAGCGAGGGCGCGGCGGCGTTTTCCGATCTAGCCGCAGGTAATACGCCTGCTGCTAAAATTGTATTGATACCGAACCGAAGTTGACATGTAACCACCTCTGGCGAACAAGCGAAAGGCAATCCAGGGAACCAGGTAAAGTTGCTGATACTGACAAGTTACTTCTGTTGATACACAATTCAAGGATGAAAAAACTATAGAATCTATACAGACGCTATCGATTTCTGTGTGAAGCCACCAATACACTGTTTGGTTGTGCTATTGATCCAATCTGGTCAATCTGAGCGATCAGGATATTAAGGGTCTTCCCGGAGAAAGAGGAATTATTATCCGCTACGAATTGATCTCGCTGTAGTGCAATAGATTTGATCGTTATATAAGCAGCGCTTTGCCATCAACCGACCCAACCCGCTGCTTATTTCTAATCCCTCCGACACCTTTATTTTCTTATTTTCGCGACACCTTTATTTTCGGTACCTTATAAATGCCTTATTCAGGCCACATGTCTGCAAAACACTCCTGGCAAGGTCAATACCGATTATTGTAATATTGCTCATGATGAGTATCTCATTTTAGTGGATTGGACCTCTATCCTCCTGAGATGCGATATCAATGTCAAAAGGGTAGGAGGTATTCATCACATCATCTCTTTCATCTCAGCAGGTTCTTAAACAAATTAGGAGATAAGTCCATGCAGCATTTTTTACGTTTACTATTTTTTAGTACCTATCTGGCATTCGTTAATCTACCTACTACCGCTCAGGCGCAAGTTGATCCAGCTTTGAGCAATTTCAAGCTTAATAGCGATTTCGTTTTAATTCTCGATGATAAGCCTGTAGATCGCGTTCAAATCTTCCACTCCAAAAAAGCGGCAGCCTACCTGATTGTTGCTCCAGCTCTTAGTACTCCGCTTTTGGTGAATTTTCGCTCCAATGACGTTAAATCGGTGCACCTGACAAAAATTACTTACCATGGTTCCAGTGGATCGGTTGATCTACTGGCCGATGCTATTATTAAACAGGTATCTCAATTTTCTCTGAATAACCAGGCAATCACGTTTAAGATTGGCGACGAGACGGCTAAACTAAAACAGGCACCTCCTGTATTAGGAGAAGTAAGTGGTGCTGATATTAAAAAAGCCAAACCCGATTTTACCTTTAAGGCCAGGACTTATGAAATCGACAAAGCGATTCTTGCCACGTTAAAAGGAGAGTCTCGAGAAGTACGTGTTCGAACCTACTTCGGAACCTGGTGTCCGCCCTGTGTTCGGCTGGTTCCTCGCCTACTCAAATTGGAAGATGCACTATCTGGTTCAAGAATCCATTTTGAATATTATGGCTTACCCAAGCCTATTAGCGCTGACCTGGAGTCGAAAAAAGTGGGGATTAAAGAGGTCCCTGTAGCAGTAGTTTACATTGGAAAGCGAGAAGTAGGGCGTATACAGGGATCCAGGCTTCAGAACCCGGAAGCGATCATACGAAGCGTTCTTGAAGGAGCTTGAGTAAACTTCAGTATTAGACTGAATTGGGTCAGAAATTGGCTCCAGTGACGTTTTATTTTTTAACTGGAGGACGACCTCTTTGTTTATATCCGATTCGCCTCTTGAGAGTTTTTCCTATTTCATCTTTAAATCGATCATTTCCCAATGGAACACCATCCTGGGTGGCTTTTCTAATTACATCCAACTGTTCGCAATCCATAGGCTCATTGACAAGACTTTTATAGGCCGAAGTTCCCAGCGATTTCAATATAGGGTGAATTGACACAAGAGACTCGCGGAAGCCTTCAGCATTCGCGCGAAAGCTGGACCACTTGTATTCTGATGGATGCTCAACAATTCCTGCTCTGGCCGGATTGAGTTCTATATAACGACAACATGCAACGAAATATTCATTAGTGTCTACAACCGTTCCTTTGTGGCGCCCTTCCCACAATGTACCGGTCCTTTGGTAGTGGTTGTTGATAACTCTCACGTAGCGACGGCCCACTGACTGAATGACCCTTGAAACCCCTTCGGGGTGTCGAAGGGGTCATCATGAATACGTAAGCATGGACTGCGACATGGTATTTAACGACTGCATCGCATAGGCACTCTTTGTAAAACTGAAAGTCAGTACTATCAAAAAAGCAAGGCAATCGATTGTTGCCGCGTTGGATAATGTGAGCGGGAACGTGCGGAATATAGTGACGGGGTCGTCTTGGCATACTGAACCTCCTTGTTCATGTGTTTGACCAGTAAATCTACTACTGGATATCGTACATCAATTCACCCAGACGATTAAATTGTCACCGACCCGAATGGCACTTAGACCCGAATTGCACTTACTTAAGCTTCTTAGGGTGCCCACACAGTCGAATCTTCTGCTTCGCCACTTCCCTTGGCACCATCAGTAGCGGGTACCCTTTGGGCCTCCTCTTTAGAGCCCGAGGCTCAACCCTTCCTGCTCGGTTTCCCACACGCACCTGCCCTACCATCCGTAGAAAAGACACCGATAGATCAGGGTTATTGTGATCGAAACCCTGATAACCCTGCCACAATTGAATCGTGTGCTTAAAACTCAATTGTCTCGGTAACACATAGCGTTGTCCTAGGTGTTTCATCAACAACCCGGGTCCTTCCGCTTCTGCCGGGGTAACCAGTAAATGCATATGATTCGTCATTAAAACATATGCATGAATCTCGCAATTCCATACCTTGGACTGATTAAACAGGGTAGTCAGGTAACGATGGTAATCCACATCATTAAAAAAACATGCAGATCGACTATTATCTCGTTGAATAATATGCCACGGAACACCGCCCATAGCCAACGTCGCCCTTCTTGGCATTGATCTCTCCTTTATTTAAATCCTAAGCTCAGTGTGAACTTATCTTTTCTAGTTTAACTCTAACAAAATAGCTCCGCATGCGCGAGAACCATATTCTATTGTTTCTAATTATTGAAATTTTGTGAAGAAGTCTGATGTCGGGTAAAGTTAGGTCTTATTAACGACAATTGATAAGAGGTATATATGCAATATCGAGATGAGCGAGCCGTTGCCTTTACTGCCTCGGCGCAAAGTACTATTGACCGGTTTGAGTCGATACTGAGCAGTTTGCTTGGTACTTATGGGGATCCGGAAGCAGCGATTAATGAACTCCTGGAAGAAGATGGCGATTTTGTATTGGGCCATTGTTTTTTCGCTTATTTGAACCTGCTTGCATTGGAGAGAAGTTTGATGCCGTTAGTAGGTGAGATTATTGGACGATTGGACAAGATTCAGTCAAAGGCGGGTGATCATGAGAAAGAACATATCGCTGCGGTAAAAAAGTGGCATGCGGGGGACCTGCACGGGGCTGTCAGCCATTGGGAGAAAGCGCTGTTATTAAATCCTTGTGATTTGTTGGCGATGCGTCTATGCCACGATCTGGCTTTCTTTCTGGGCGACTGTCGTAATCTACGCGATACTGTCGGTCGGGTTAGAAATGAATGGAGTCCCAGTATGCCAGGCTATGGTTACCTGCTTGGGATGCATGCTTTTGGCCTGGAAGAGTGTGGTGATTATGACCGCGCGGAAGATACAGGCAGAGAAGCACTAGAAATAAACCCAAGGGACAGTTGGGCCGTGCATGCGGTTACCCATGTAATGGAAATGATGGGGCGGCAGAGAGATGGTATTGAGTGGCTTACTTCGCGCCAAGCTGATTGGGCCTACGAAGGAAACTTTTTCGCAGTACACAACTGGTGGCATCTCGCTCTCTACCACCTGGATATGGCGCAGTATGATCGGGTTCTCGAGCTCTATGACGGCCCAATTCGTGGTGATAATTCCATCGCAGTACTTGATTTAGTCGATGCAGCGGCATTGCTATGGCGTCTTTCGTTATTAGGTGAGGATGTGGGATCTAGTCGTTGGTCAGAGGTTACCGATAGTTGGATGAACTATTTTGAAGACGGTATATACGCTTTTAACGATCTACACTTGATGATGGGATTGGCTGCAACAGAGCGCTTTGATGAAGCGGATAACCTGGTTAACAGTTTACAACAATCTGATGTAGGTAATGCGAATACTAATCAACTTGCTTTACAAAGCATTGGTTTATCTGCCTGCCGAGGGTTTCTAGCTTTCGCAAAGGGACAATACGATGAAGCGGTTGAGCATTTACTGCCAGTGCGGCATCGAGCGTTTCATTTTGGTGGTAGTCATGCCCAACGAGATATCCTTAATTTAACAGTGATTGAAGCGATGTTGCGCGCTGGGCAACATAGTCTCGCCCGCAGTGTGTTGAATGAGCGCCTAGCGCTTAAACCGAATAGTCCGCAGAACTGGAAGATGGTTGCCCGGGTATACAAAGGGCTGGGTGACATGGAAAAATATGCCGTTGCTCATGACTATATGGGTCGTTTGCTCGCTTAGATAGTATTTTTATGCTTAAAGTAACTCTTACTAGTGCAGCTTTTTGCTTAGCTGCTTTTATCTTTTTCAATAAGGTGGACATGTCATGACGACTGAAGCTCATCTGAAGTGGGTTGATAACGAACGATTTCTTGCTAAGTCCGGTGATAGCCCAACTTATGTGGTCGATGGTTCAGACGAAAACGGTGCGATCTGCCCTATGCAAATGTTGCTAGTCAGTGCCGCTGGCTGCACGGCTATCGATGTTATAGGGATCTTGACTAAAAAGCGGCTTCATTTGACGGGGTTCGAAGTCAATATTACTGGAGAGGAAGCGCAACAGCATCCTCAACGTTACACTCAGCTGAGGGTCGAGTATATCTTTTATGGCCGAAATATCCCTAATAAAGCAGTAGAACAGGCTATCATGTTGTCTGAAATGAAATATTGCTGCGTAATGGCAACACTAGACGTAAAGGCAGAACATTCTTATAAGATTGTTGAAAGCTAAATCTAATAATATTCAAGTAAAGGAAAACTGGGACAGATTTATTTTGAGCTCACTTACATCATTGTCTATCTTGACAGTTGTTTCTTTCCACAGCAGTGAAGGTTGCTATTTTGTCTAATAGAACAACTGACTAGTTCTCCATTGCTCTATCCAAGTAAATCAAGAGCTTATCGGGTAGGGTGCAAATCCTACGTAAAAAAGAATGGGGTATACGTAAAATTTAGAAAATTTAAAATAAACGTAAGCTATTGAAGATAGGGAAAAAAATGGTGAGTCCGGTAGGACTTGGACCTAGGACCAATGGACTATGAGGAATGGTTGTTATTTCTATGGATCAATGACTTACAGCCGATCTTTTTACGTAAACGGGGAGTTTTATCTCTGAAGTATCAATAAGTTTTACATCTATTTTATGTACACAGTCTAGATAGAAGATATGTTCCTATGGCCCTTTACAGCTCAGGACATGAGAAACTCCATTGAATTTGGCGTTTGCCTTGCAACCACATTCAGTTTTATCTAATATGTGTACTATATTGTACACACATATGGTTACGAAATGCCTACAGCATCTTCCCGAGTTTTTACAAATGGAAATAGTCAAGCCGTCAGAATACCACAAGAGTTCAGACTGAATACATCTCGCGTACAAATCTCTAGAAACAAAAATGGAGATCTGGTTATCCATCCGCTTCCCGAAGACAAGGGTGTAGCACTATTTGAGGCTCTAGACAAATTTGATGATGAATTTGTATCGATACTTGAAGAGGAGCATCAAACTCAGCCCATCTCGCAGGAAAGGGAAGATTTATGAGGTTTATGCTCGATACCAACATTCTCATTTATCTTCTAAAAAGCAAACCCAGATCTGTTGTTGATAAGGTTAACTCGCTGCCTGATGGAGCTCAGTTATGCATGTCTTTTTTTACCTATGCAGAATTGCTGAAGGGAGCAGATAAGAGCACCAATAAGAATAAGGTTCTGAGGAATTTAGATCAACTCACCAACCAAATACCAGTTGTCTTTACGACTAATAAGAAAATATGTGAATACTATGCCGTCCATTTTAATGCGTTGAAAGCAGCTGGTACACTGATCGGTGCGAATGACCTCTGGATAGCATGCCATGCAATAGCAGAAAACACGATGTTGGTTACTCACAACACTCGTGAGTTTGTTCGGGTAAAAGGACTTAAAGTTGAAGATTGGGCGGTATGAATAGTATTGATCTGTTTGATAGAGCAACAATTTGATTCTCCATTGCTCTATCTCAATAAATCAAGAACTTATGAAGTAGGGCGTAAATATTACGTACAAGGAGCGGAGTATATTGTCTTTGAGAAACCTATAAGAGGTTATAACTTATTGCAAATAAAAAAATATGGTAGGCCCGGTAAGGCTTGCGAGGAGCCCTCGGGTGAACCTATGAGCAATGGATTATGAGGAATGGTTATTATTTTTATAGGTCAATGACTTACAGCCGAGCTTTTGACGTAAACGGGGAGTTCTGACTTCAAAATATCAATAAGTTGCGCGCCTATTTCACATAAACTCCATTTCTTGTCATTGAAACTCTATACAGGCTCGACTTCGAGCTCCGCTGCTCTGATAAAGTCATATAGTTTTACTACTGTATAACAATTCGCAGAGTATTAGTATGTTACTTTTCAAGGAGATTCTTGATGACTGAAATTTCAGTTAGACAATCTGGTGGTGCTAATATCGTCAGTATTCCCAAGGCAATTGTTCAAACATTAGGGCTAACAGTTGGGTCGAAACTAGATCTATCAATCAAAGATAATAAGATTTTGTTATACCTCATCGACGAAGGGGTGACACTAGAGGAATTACTAGCCGGCAGCCCTAAGGAGTGCTTTGCGGTCACTGATGATGATCGAGAATGGATTGATGCCGTACCAAGGGGTAAAGAAGTTTGATGTACATTCCAGATCAGGGTGATATTGTTTTCTTCAATTTCGATTTGAGCGCTGGCAAAGAAATCATGAAACGCCGACCTGCGTTAGTAATCTCAAAGCGGATTTTTAATGAACACACAGGCTTCGCCGTGGTTGCGCCAATTACGAGTACCGTTCGTAACATGCGCTTGGAAGTGGTGTTATCGGCAGTAATGAAAACAAAAGGTTCTGTGATGATTCATCAAATGAAATCGCTTGATTTTGAAGATCGCCAAGCTGAATATATTGAAACTGTATCTGTGGCTATCATCGAAAAAGCACTGAAATTGGCTAAGGCAATTATTTCATAACTAGCGACTGAATTTAGATCTAGGGAATATAGGAAAAATTGTAATTGAACTCTGCGAACCAAGACCCTAAGCAGGTGGGAGCGCGCGTTATTTGTGCTACGTCCCCATTTAGCCGTCCCAATAAATCTTGAATTGGTCTCATGCAGACCATTACTAGAGCAGACTTTGAAGTTTAGATCGTAAAACCACTTATCCATACTTTATGATTTATCTCTCTCCCACTAACCGACAAGCCTATTTTGAACAAGTATGGGGGTTAGTTCGTCAAATCCCCGATGGGAAAGTAGCGACATACGGACAACTAGCTCAGATGCTCCCTTCGCATCAGGATATTAGCCCTGAAGACTATAAGGCATTCAGCCCACGTTGGGTTGGTGATGCAATGGCAACTTGCCCGGATGATGTTCCATGGCATCGGGTCATCAATTCACAAGGGAAGATCAGCAGGAAAACCAATGGGGAAGAACAACGACTTCTATTGCTGAAAGAAGGGCTCGTATTTATAGCCGGCAAGCTTGACCTGAGGAAATTTCAATGGGGTAACCCAGAACCAAAAAATGAGCCAACACAAGCAACTTTGTTCTAATAAATGGTATGACCCAGTTCAAAGCGGTAGCTGAAAAAGGAGTCTCAAAGTTTGAGGAGGTTGGAATTATTTGTCCGCGAGGGTTGTTCGAAGCACAGTATATTGATTGCTTGCACCAAGCAACAGAAGTCTGCATGGCAAATCCCCGCGAAATATACCCTGGACTCGCAGAATGGCCCTCTGAGAAAGGGTGGTCTTTTAAACTATATCGCAACACAACCAAACCTTTCATAATTTTATCTTCGGATCAGGAACAATATCACTGATCAGCCAGTTAATGCACTCAAACAAAATCAATACATTTGTTGATCAGTGGTGAATCAAAGACCCCAGCACTTCCCGAAAAATACCTTGGTATCATCATCTTACAACTGGGTACACGTAAAATTCAGAGATTTGTGAATAACCGTAAGCCGCTGAAAATAAAGAAAGCATGGTGGACCCGGTAGGACTTGAGGAGTGCCCTTGGGTGAATCTAAGATCAATGGATTATGAGGAGCGGTTATGATTTCTTATAGACCAATGACTTACAGCCGACTATTTTATGTAAACAGGAGGGGTTAGGCTCGAAATATCAATAAGTTACCGTTTTACTTTACGTACTCCCAAATCACTGATAAATGTTTTCTCTATTTTATTAAAGATGCTCTCCGATTATTGCCAGTCTCTCTTGGCAGGTAATCTCGTTCTGGGTGAATCTTCGAAATCTAATCTTTGTCCACTACCCAGGCTGATGCCCCTGCTTCCTACCTCTTCTTCGTAAAGAATTTCTACTCGTGAATACTTCTGATCGATTCGTTGTTTGGTTTCAAACAATTTCTTGTGCAGGGCGCGGATATAGGGTAGTCCGAAGGATTTCGGTTGCCGGTTAGCATCGGGGCGTATCCAGAGATGAATACTTCCCTCAATTTCGGATAACTTATTTGGCTCTACGATATCCGCGCTGATTAACTCAAATCGTAGCGGCAAGGGTTGGTCGGTTGGCCAACCTTCGCTTTCTTTCAGTCCAGCCCAATGTGAAAATAGACCAGCGGCAGTACCGCTGTCAGTAATAGTTTGACTGGAACTGGTACCTGCTTTTTAAAATATAGCCAACGACCGAGTGCAATCGGCAATACATACCCCAGGCTGAGCAGGAAGTGGTAGTTCATTCCCAATCCGGGTATTCCGCAGGCATGTGTTCCAATCCATAAGGTGTCAGTTTCATTGGTAGTTTGTTCACATTATAGATAGCGCCATCGTCATCAATGCTAAAGCGCACAGCGGTGATTTCTTCGTCCTGGCGGTTCAGAACAATGGTTTCGCGATATACAGTTTCGTACTTTGGGTTAATTCGGTCGACTTTTACATCCACAGAAACAAGCTCGTTAGAATACGCCTTGTAGTAGTATAGATTAACGACGTATTCACCACCATGTCGAGTACGAATCGTAATAATTTCCTGATTGATGGGGTGAACTTCATCTTTACCGTCGATGATCAATTTGTCATCGACCTCGCGCCGGTCATCTCGCTCAAGATGTAACCACCCCGCCTCTTTAGCCAGATACGTAAAGATCTGGGAGAGGTATTCCACAGTTTATCGAGACAGAGAGAAAGTAGAATGGAAGAAGGTCATTTGATGCCTGACCATGTGCATTTAATGATATCGATTCCGCCGAAGTATGCGGTATCTCAGGTGGTAGGGTTTATCAAGGGTAAGAGTGCGATCCACATAGCACGGACGTACTCAGGGCGAAGTAAGAACTACGTAGGTCAGCACTTTTGGGCCCGGGGTTATTTTGTTTCTACGGTAGGTCGAGATGAACAGGTGATCCGCGACTACATTCGTCATCAGGAGAAAGCGGACCGACGTCAGGATCAACAGAGTTTCCTATAACGCGATTCCCTTTAGGGAATTCAAGGAGCTTTATGCTCCGTAACGCCGCTTCGAGCGGCTCACACAACTAAAGCCCCCGGCTTTGCCGGGGGATATTTACTTTCCAGACAATAAAAGAGGAACCCGCCAACGCCGAAGCCAATATCAAGCAGACGAATGGGTGATTATTTGTCGACCCTGTGTAACCCCAGTTTTCGAGCAATCAGTTCAAACTTATTTCTCTGCGCTTGTTCCAATCTCATATCCGGGTCGATATCTTTGGTCACCCCTATTTTACGTGGATCTTGAGGATAAGAGCAGGTGTAGGCGGCTTCCTCATGAGTATCATCATCACTCCTAAGGAAAAAATGAAACACCTCGTTGGGAATATCATAGTGAGATTTAATATTGATTTTTTCGATGATCTGCTTCACCCATGTCGGAACATTTTTGCATCGTTTCTCCTTCTATCGTGACTGCTAAGGGTTGATGACTGGCTAATTGATCGAGGATTTCTAGTAGCTTTTGTTTGGCCCTAATATCCTGTTTGCTCATATTTACGACACTGTGGTTAAAATCGGTAGATAGGAAAAGGAACATCTGGTCAATCCCGGTCGTCTTGCCGCAGATCCAACAAGAGAGAATCTCTCATTCTACTTAAAATCAATCGAAAACACATCGTTGCTTTCGCCAATGAACACCAAAGGATAGGCTTGTGTCTTCCCAGGTAGCAAACCTATAATGCATCTGAAAATGCAGACTTACACCGCCGCTATGGTCATCGCCACTATGGTGCTTGTGTGGGAATATTTGGACTAATATTTGATAAGTATCGCCACTATAAAAGCATGTATGAACTGTGAGAGGATTAACGTCGGCCGCAACTACAAAAAGGTCAGATGGATGCGTACTTTTTTTGCCATGCCATTTGTTTGCCTGCCGATTATTCTCATTCCATTCGTGCTCCTCTCCGGACTACTAGTCCATATTCACCTTCGCCTCTCAGGTGCGGAAAGTTTAAGAACGCTACGCTCATTTATGCCCGAATGGGAAAGCCACAGATACCGCTATAAAAACCAGCTAATTCGTGAAAGCGGCCCTAAACAGGCTTTTTGGATTCATTCACGTTTTTTTGGTTCTTTAACTGCTCGTTATACTGCCCGGTTAGCGTGGCAATTATGGAATGGCATGTCTACCTCGTTAAAGTGGTAGAAAATTGGTGGTGCCCCTTTACTCACAGTAAAAAGGAAAATTACAGCATATCGTCTATTGATATGTCCTACTGGCACTCAGTCAACGATAGTCATCGCCTGCACAAAGACGATAGAGATAATTCAATACAGAATGATGAGGCAGAAAATATGAAAAGCAAAATGTAGTTATAGATACAATCCCAAAGGCCATAGAACTGGTTTTCTCGCTAGGTAATGGCGCTTGGAAGTACTGACGCAATTGCATCAATGGCATTCAATGTATTAATGCCTCGGTCAATGTTAATTGACTCGGGCCAGCTCGCTAATACCACGACAACCAGGCTTTGGGTTTGATCAACGTAGATAAGCTGCCCGTATATGCCTCGCGCCATTAATATTTTTTTATCACGGTCGCGTAGCCAAAATTGGTTCCGATAACCGCCATTGGGTAATAAACGCGTACGCGCTGCATCAATAGGAAAAGCTTTTTTGCTAAGTGTGTCTGCGATCCATGTTGATGGTACGATGCGTTTGGCGTTACCAATGCCGTCGTTACATAACATTACACCTAATCGTCCGTAATCTCGTAAAGTCGCATTGAAACCACCACTGGCAAAAGAATAGCCGCTTCGGTCTACGGTAAAGTTCGCGCTCTCGTTACATCCAAGTGGCTGCCACAGCTTTTCGCTTACCAGATCTGACAGGCGTTTATTGGAAACCCGTTCCATACAGTGGGCAATCACATCTGTTTCAATAGAGCGATAGTTGAAGCACTCACCATGAGATCTGGCTGTTTCATTTAGAGATAAGATGTGCTCCCACATGTTGGCAGGCGCATCAAACCCCTCTCGTGGTAACTTCCAACCACTGGCAACATCCATAGCAGCAATATGAGAATCAGGCGACTCATAATCTTCAACATAATGTACACCACTGGCCATGTCCAGCGCATGACGCAGCGTGGCTTCACGGTAAGCGGTAGCGTTCAATTCCGGAAGGTAGGTGGTGATTTTTTCATCAGGGTCGAGCAGACCCTGTTCCACCAAGATACCGGCTACACAAGAGGTTACTGATTTCGCCATGGATTGCGACAAATGCAATGTTCGATGGGTCATCTGATTACGATAACGTTCGTAAACTATAGCGCCGTTTTTTACGACCATAAAACCATCATTGTAATCTTCGTTTAACCATTGATTAACAGTTAAAGGAATATCCGCATAGCTGGAGAACTCTAGATCATCAAAATTAGTCGGCTGCTCGGGCAATTTCCACACTAAGCCTTCACCACGCCAAACCTCCGTAGTAGCAGTCATTTGGCGGATGTTTTGAAATGTCCATCGATTCCATGGAAATCGATCCCACTCTTCTCGGGGAATGGGATTGGGAATCGGGTATGGTAGACGTTTTTCTAACTCAGTCATCGTTCGTGCACCGAATAAAGAGAAAGAGTCGGGCCTGGTGCATCATGTTGAGTAGATCATGATACATCGGCCCGACTCTTATATTTGATTACTTTTGTAACTCAGTCCAGATCGCGGTGTAGAGTTTTTGCACATCCGGCGGACAGGTGGGGTAAAACTGCCCCGCATTTCGGAATGCTTCGGGAATAATCACTTCAGGAGCCGTCGCCATATCTTCTGGCATAAACTCTTCGGAACCTTTAATGCTATTTGCATATCGAGCAAATGCAGACATCAATGCCGCATTTTCAGGCTCCATAATAAAGTTCATGAACAACTTTGCATTCTCAACATTTTTCGCATCTTTCAAAAGCACTACGGCATCAGCCCATAAGCCGTAGCCTTCTACAGGATAGCCAAAACGTACATCGGTATTTTTCTCTCGAGCGCGAAATGCGGCGCCATTCCAATACAACGACGCGGCAACATCACGGCCTGCGAATTTCTCAATCATGCCGTAGTCCATGGATTTCCATTTCGGTTTTGCTTCAACTAACTTGTCTCTGACCTGCTTCAGAAGTGTTTTATCACCGGTACAAGCTTCGCCGCCCATGTACAGCACCGCCGTATGGATGACATCCAGCATTTCTGGTGGCACATTGATTTTGCCGACCAGTTCTTCTGGTGGATCAAACACCAGAGCAGAAGTATTTATTTCACCGCTATATACGGACGTATCAACTATGATACCGACACTACCCCACTGCCATGGTGCACTGTATTGTCGACCTGGATCCCAAACTGGATCTCTCCATTGATCATCCACGTACTTGAAGTTTTCCATTTGGTCAACTCGGGCATTGGTCACAAGCCCCTCTTGAATCCAAATGGGGACATGACTATGGGATGGCACTGCTAAGTCGAAGCCGTGTCCACCAGCACGAACTTTGGCAAGGGCAGTTTCGTTGGAATCATAGTCTGTTATGGTGACGTCTATGTCGAATTTTTCTTCGAACTTCTCTATTAATTCAGGGCTGGTGTAGTTGCCCCAGTTGTATAGGTTAAGCTCTCCGGCAGCATTTGCTTGCGCGCTGGCAAGCAACAATGTCAATCCGGTAATTGCGGGGGTTACGTATTGTTTCATTTTAGTTTCCTCATATAGGTCTTAAGTGTTTCTCTTGCGACTAACAAAGAATATCAATGTTACCAAAACCACTGATACTCCCAGTAGCACAGTTGAAATAGCGTTGATTTCCGGCGTGATAGCACGCCGCAATTGGCCCAACATATAAGTTGGCAGGGTATCTTGCCCTGCTGACTTTACGAATTCAGTGATAACCACATCATCCAGAGAGATAACGAATGCCAACATAGCGCCGGCAAGAATACCTGGCAATAGCAGAGGAAAAGTCACCCTGCGAAATGTCATCCAGGGCCGCGCGTAAAGATCCGCTGCTGCTGTCTCCAGCGTCCTATCCATGCCCTCAAGGCGTGCCCGTATCGGCAAGTAAGCAAACGGTATGCAAAACGCAGTATGCGCGATAATCAGATAGGCGAATCCATGATAGTTGGTGAAAGCCTTTATTAGCGCAAACATGATTAAGAGCGCGACTGCAGTAACAATCTCCGGCACCATCAATGGTTGATTAATCATGGCGTAGATAATAATCTGTCCGCGATATGCTTCGGTACGTGTGGTCCCAAGAGCCGCCATAGTTGCCAGAATCGTTGCGAAGAAAGAGGCACAAACTGCCAAAACAAGAGAGCGAATAGCAGCGCCTTGTACTAACTCATTTTCCCAGGCAGAGACATACCAACGCAAAGATAACCCTTCCCAAAGCGCAATATTGCTACCGGCATTAAACGAATACACTACAAGGGGCGCCAGTGGCATATATAAAGCGAAAAAACATACCAAGGCAATTAAGGAAAACCCCGGCATTTGACGAACACAAAATGGCTTTTGCATCAGCATTAGTGCCCGCTCCCCATATTCGCCCGCTGTGTGCTACGTACATAATAGATTAGCGCAATCATAACGATGGCTAGAAGCGTGAGAGAAAGCGCCGCCCCCAACGGCCAGTTCCGTCCTTGGCCAAATTGGAGCTCGATGAGGTTGCCTAGCATTAAGTGCTTTCCTCCTCCAAGGACCCGCGGGGTGACGTAGGCCCCCAGAGATGGGACAAACACCAATATGGAACCAGCAATAATACCGGGCTTGATCAACGGCATAATGACGCGCTTAAGTACTTTCCAACGACTCGCATATAAATCGTATGCCGCCTCTACCAGATGGAAGTCAAATCGTTCGAGAGATGCATAAATCGGCAAAATCATTAGTGGAATATACACATAGGTCATACCGAGCAATATCGCTGTATCCGTGTACAACATATCAAGAGGTTGGTCGATAAAACCAAGCGCCAACAAAGATGAATTGACAACGCCAGCATTGCGGATAATTTCCATAATGGCAAAAGTGCGAATAAGCAAGTTGGTCCAAAACGGAATAGTCACGAGAAACAGCCATAGGTTACGCGTGTGCTCTGGTCTTGTCGCGATGAAGTAGGCAGTGGGAAATCCTAAAACAAAGCAAAGTAGAGTGGTTAATGAAGACAATTTCACAGAACGCCATAATATAGACAAGTGAGCATCCGCTAGCGATACCGTTTCGTCAAAGATATCTCGATGAAAGAAAACTTCAAACCAGGCATTCGTTGAGAATTGCCATTTCACTCCACCATAGTCACCCGCTGTCAAAAAAGAGAACACTAGCATGATCAACAACGGTCCAGACGCAGCCAGAAATAATAGAACTAACGCAGGGGTGGATAACAGGATATTACGACGAACTTTTTCCTGCCTCGCTGTTTCCTCTAAGCCAGTTTCTTCACGCTCATACTTAGGGGTAATAGCGTTCATCATTTAGTCCTTTAGAAGCTGAACCATATCAGGGTCTATGGTGATGCTGATGCGCATCCCCACTTCATACGTTTGCCGCATCCCTCGTGTATTTTGGACACGCACGACAAAAGTAGCACCGTCATCCAACGATACATGATAATGTGTATCTGTGCCGATATAGACTACATTTTGTAGTTCACCCTGTAGGTTGGTGTCAGAAAGCTCATTTGTTATCGTCGCCTGCTCTGGGCGTATTGCAAGTGTGACAGCATTGTCAAGGGGCGCGTCCACAGGAGTGCTTACGTCCATTGTCAACCCACCCAATAACTGCACTGATAGCCGACTTCCATCACGAGAAATTACATTTGCATTAAGCAAATTCGTATCACCAATAAAGTCTGCAACAAAGCGTTCACCAGGATGGTCATAAATCTCATGGGGTGAGCCGACCTGTAGGATATTTCCATTATTCATTACTGCCACCCGGTCTGACATGGTTAACGCTTCTTCCTGATCATGGGTTACAAAAACAAATGTAATACCTGTTTCATTCTGTAGCCTTTTAAGTTCAATCTGCATCTCCTTCCGCAATTTATAATCCAGTGCGGACAAAGGCTCGTCAAGTAATAGAACCTTGGGATGTGGTGCCAGGGCCCTGGCTAATGCAACGCGTTGCTGCTGACCACCGGAGATTTGATCAGTACGGCGATCACGTAGCTCTTCCATTTTGACCAGCTGTAACATTCTACTTACTGTCTCCTTGATCACGGTCTGTGGTTTCTCCAGCATCTCCAATGCAAACCCGATATTCTCACTAACTGTCATATGTGGAAACAGAGCGTAACTTTGAAAAACCGTATTGACTGGACGCTCATAAGGCGGCAAATGGGAGATGTCCTTATCCTGCAAATAGATCCGTCCGCTAGTAGGTTGCTCAAATCCTGCAATCAAGCGCAATAGGGTTGTTTTCCCACAACCAGAAGGACCGAGTAAAGTGAAAAATTCGTTTTCGAAGATTGCCAGCGAAACACCATTAAGCGCTACAACGCGATCCGAGTCTTTGCCGAAAATCTTTTCGACTTGCTCGACTTGTACTGCAGCGCTGTTGTTATTCATGTTCACCTTTTATCTATTTACGATGTACTTTTTTCTTCAGTGCAACTATCGATACCCAGCAATATGGCAAATGATGTTAGCCCAGGGATTAGTAAAAGGCAAACCATACCCACTCTAATGAACTCACTTCGCTTGCGCTTGGGTTGACATAGTCTCTCGTCAATTTACATTTTTTGAGTCCTTGGCAGGTTAAGTGTATAAGAGTCACTGTTACCACCATACTTCATTTAATGTGCTACGTCCCCATTTCTTTCCTTCGCCATTTCTTTCGGTACGTAAAGATCTGACAACTTTAGTCAGGCAGGGGTCCTTACCGATTGTTTGATTTCGACAGACCACCACGATGGCGCAGACTCTGAAAAACTATGCTGTTCGCCAGGCACGACATCTGAAGGGTTGTCCAGTGTCGCCATAGTCAATCCCATCTTATCGTATCCGTCGTCAATCGCTGACATGGCTGTGCCACAGGTTGTGCAAAACCCTCGTTGGGTTTTTTCTGATGAGCGATAGTAGTTTGGTTCACCGCCGGGTCCGTTCCACTCAACGTTTTCTATGGGAATTTCGAACCAAAACAAGGAAGGTAAACCTCTACATCATCGTGGCATTTCATCTGAGCCCGGCGTTTATTTTTTAGGGTTGCCTTGGCTATCGTGTAGGGGGTCATCCTTTATATGGGGTGTCTGGCATGATGCAAAGTATTTGGCGGATCAAATTTCCATCCAACGCAACTACCAGTCACATGTTTCCTGCTAGAAAAGGGGCTTTTAGAAAACCAAAGAGTTTTTACAGTAGCTAGAGATCGATCATCAAGACCAAACGAAGATCGCCATGCTTTCAATATTTCAACCACAACCAAATTGTTATGGAACCAATTCACAATCGAATCAGAAAATTCAACACCAAAGATACCTGTCCTGAACAAAATCTTGATAACGATTTGTGTCAGGCAGTAGTCGCTAGAGGGAGAACCGTGTTTCTGCGAGGACAATGTCCGCAAGATTTGGATACCGCGAAAAACATTGAAAGCCATGATCCGGTTGAACAAACGCATAAGGTAATGCAGAACATCGAACAGCTAATTAGTCCGTCCTGAAAAAAGGCGCGATGTCGTTAGCGATCATGCGTCATTTTCGACCTTCGGATCAGGACAACACCCAGACGACGATTAGCGGCGTCCCAAGGGGCTGACAACAGGCAATGGCGAGTAATGTTTGCTCTCCGCCGTTGGGTTTTTCAAACAAAAAGAAAGCGATCATCCACTTTCTCAAATTCCACGCGCAACCCGCCATCAGCAGATTGATACGGTCTCCTTCGGCTCCCTTCAGCCAGCTCCTCAATAAACGATGATCATGCTTCAAATGACCGATGATCGGTTCTATCGCACTTCGTTTGCGACACAGTATCCGTTTCTTCTGGCGTTGATAAGCATTGTCCCGTTTCAGCGGAGGACCCGGTAACAGCACCTCACAATCCACTTTATTCTTCGCTCCCCGATATCCCCGGTCAACCACCGCCAGCCTGATCGATGTCTCACGGTGGGTATGGGCTTCTGTCAGTGCTGCTTTCAGGGGCTTCGAATCATGATCATGTTCGTCATGACTCACCACCCCCACAATCACCTGTGACTCCTTCGTCGCCACCACTGACGCCTTGCGACCATACTCATACGCCTTGTGATCCTTCCCCTTGCCCACGCAGTACACATCAGGATCATGCAGGGAGTAAACCTTGTTCCTGTCTTTGGGCTGTTGAGACAAAACACGTTCGTATAACGCAAAGTTCGCTTCCTGCGCCGTCAGAACATCGATCGGTAACTTCCGTTGGCATTCCCCTGAGCAACACACCCGCAATGGTTCGTAATCGTTTCAACGCCTTGTTCGCCTTACGACGTCGTTTCACGTGACGGAAATGACGACATGCCAAACGAAGTGACCGCACTTCCTTTACGTACGTTCGTCGTTGTTGTATCCCGTGTAACTTCGACAGCTTGTTCAGGCGATTGATGATCCTTATCGCCAACTTGCTGTCTGTCGGGTACGTGATCGCCTTCTCCTGTACCGTGGTATCTACCAGTACTGTCTGCTCCTCTGCCAGCTTCCCATGCAGTTTTACCGACAGCGAAAAGATCTCCCTGACTCCCTCCGACCCAATCCGGTTGCGGAACTTCACCAGTTCCGTCGCATGGCACGGTACCTGCGTCTGGAAACTCACCTCACCACAGAACCCCTGAAAGTACGGGTTCATCTTCCATTGATCCACCACCGATTCATCACTTAAGCTGTACAGCTGTTTGATCATCAGCAATCCGCTCATCAACCGGATCGGTTTCGCGGCCCGCCCCTTCGCGCTGTAGTACTGGCTCAGGGAGGCTTCAAGCGATGACCAGTCAAGGGTATTGCCAAGGGCAATCAGGGGATGGGACGTATCCAGCTGATCAACGATGTTGAAGAAACTGAGTTGATCGTCATTCACCGGGCTGTCAGGTAGCATATATACCTCGTGTTCGACCAGAAACTGAACGCCAGTTTAACAATTCCGGTCGATTCAAACCAGGACTATATCCAGTTTATACTGTATATGTAGCCTTTTCGGGTTCTTCAGGGACGACTAATTAAAGAAGCAGGGGGCGATATTCGTCATCTTGTAAAAATTGTTGTTTACATCACTGATGTTCGACACCGGGAAGCTGTTTATAAAACCATCGGCGAATATACAAAAGGGGTACATCCGGTATCTACTGGATTAGTTGTTCAGGCGCTTGCTCGACCAGAGTGGTTGGTTGAAATTGATGGAACAGCAGTAATACCAGATTGAGAGGTAAATGATATGACATTTTCTATAGCTGCGCCTGTCAAGAAAGTTCGGATATTTCCAGGCACTAATTTTGGCGCCATGTTGGAAACGCTCCTGGTTTGGATATTCGATGTAGTTAGTTCAAATTATGCACAATGAGAGTCAGAAATGGATATATGTGAATCGCTAATTGACCAGTGATAACACCTGTTCCGGCGGCGGTTCTTTTTCTTGACTAGCTAATTCGTTCCAGGAGACTCATTTTTCCATTCGTTAATCGATTCAACAACTCGTTGCATTTGCATCTCATTTCCCATGGTGATTCTTAAGTAGTCGTATAGGTGATAGCTATTTGTAGGGCGGACCATGATGTTTCGGTCCCGGAGCCATTGGTAGGCGGAATTAGCATGTTCTTTGGAAGCAAATTTAGCTAATAGGAAGTTAGTGTGGGAGGGGATGGAACTAATTCCCATGGTCTTCATTTGATGGGCAAAATCGTCTCTAATTCGTCGATTACGTTCCCTGATTTTGGAGACACTGTCCTGCTGTCTTATCGCTGCAAGTGCTGCTGCCTGACTGACCATGGATACGGCGTTAGGTTGATGGATGATTCGGATGGTATTGGCAACATCAGTGGGGAAAACTCCCCAGCCAACGCGGAATCCCGCAAGACCGTAAATTTTTGAAAAGGTGCGCAGAATAATGGTATTACCCTGATTGACCAGATTGAAGTTTGATTTGTAGACAGCCGGGTCTGCATATTCTGCATAGGCTTCGTCGATTACCAACAGGGTTGAATCAGGTAGTTTTTGTCGTAGCTCTGATAGCTGTTTATTGCTGATTAGTGTGCCAGACGGATTTGCCGGATTAGCGATAAAAACCAGTCTGGTTTTCTGGTTTACCTTCTCCAGAATGGCATTAATGTCGGTTGTTAGGTGTTGCTCTGGAGCGGAAATGCACTCAGCACCGGTGAGGTTAGTGGCAGTTTTGAAGTACAGGTAACCGAATTCACTGACTACTGCATTGACGCCAGGTTCAAGGAAGGCGGTTGCGAGCAGAGAGATTAGTTCCATGGCCCCTCTTGCGCAAAGAATATTATCGGGGTTGATGTCGTGAACTTCCGCGATGCCTTCCCGTAACGAAAGAGCATAGCTATCTGGATAGAATCCGTTACCGACGCAGGCCGCTTGGGCTGCGGTTAATATAGCTGGATCGGTGTCATAGATGTTCTCATTCGCATCAAGATAGAGCTTGCTGCCGCTGGGGTCATCCGGTTTGACGGGAATAGGGTAGGGTTTGAGTTGGGCAAGGTGTTTTCGAGGGACACTCATTTATGTATTCACACTATCTGTTTTTGTCATGGGCAACAAGCCTGGTTTGTGTTCATTGCCGCTTTATCAACGTGGTTCAAAGATGTCCCGGGAGATTTGATAAAGTAGTGATACTGCCAGGCGGTTTCTAACGCTTGTCTGGTGTTTAAAGAGTAGCTATGTGGATTTTAAGCAATTTAAAGTGCATTGGTTTGATATTTATTGTCACTTATTGTTACTTCTGGGCACTTTGTATGATCTTTCGAATGACTTCTGCGGTTTAGGTATCGAATATCGGATGCATATCTGGCGATGTTAGGAACTGGGTTTTAGCATTCAGGACCGCGAATGTGTTGAATGTGTGGAATAATCAGCTTATCAGGAGCCACAGATCTAAAGTAGCGTTACATCAGGGCCTAATTCCAGCAACTCTCTTTCATAAACTTCTAACTAGCGAGCAGTGAGTTCAAGATTGATAAAAAAAGAACACGATCCATCCCGGTGCGTCCAGGAGAACGCATTGGAGTTGGCCATTGGAACCCAGGTAAAGCAGTTTCGCATTAAGCAGGGAATGACCGTGGCTGATTTAGCGAGGGAGGCGCGATTGTCGCCGGGTATGTTGTCGAAGGTGGAAAATGGCATGACCTCTCCGTCATTAGCTACTTTGAATTCCCTGTCGAAAGCTCTCAATGTGCCGGTGACCTCCTTATTCAGGTTATATGAAGAAATTAGTCAGGCAACCTTTGTGCCAGCGGGGGAGGGACTAGACATCGAGCGACAGGGAACCAGGGCGGGGCACCATTACAAACTTCTGGGTCATTCGAGTAGCCAGCAGCCCGCTGTTGAGCCCTATATTGTGACTCTCACTGAAAAGTCGGATGTCTTCCCATTGTTCCAACACCCAGGCATCGAGTTCATTCATATGCTGGAAGGTGAGGTTGTTTACAGACATGCCAATAATATTTATCGTTTGAAGCCCGGTGATTCCCTGTACTTTGATTCCGAGGCTCCCCATGGACCGGAGGAGTTAATTTCTCTACCCATTCGTTTTTTAACGGTGATCGTGGGTCGACATGGCATTAAAGATGATTGAGAGAAGTAGGTCGTTAAACAAACACTGAGAAGAAATACCGATAGGAAACACTGAGTCAGCGTCTGTTTCCTGTATCAATGGAATACTTAAATGAGATCTTGCTTCACGTGGTAACTGGATCGGATCGAGAATTAGCTGGGGATAACAGGAAAACTGGATTAAAATTAGCCACCAGGAATGCTCCCGCATAGAGATGACAGACGGAGATGGCAGACCGAGATGGTAGACGCAGTAAAACATTGCTCTGGGGCCATCTTTACCAGGATTATATTTTTGATATCTGCCTAACCTGCAATCGAGCGGCTCCAGAAATGTTGAAAATGATAGTAATAGAATCGACTAATTAGCAAAATGAGAATAGAAGAAGAAAAGAAACTGGATTATGACAGTGTTTTGATTCGACCGAAAAGAAGCGAATTAGCGAGTCGAAAGGAGGTTGATTTATATCGGGAGTTTTCGTTTCGAAATGCACTGCTGGACGGTAGGGGCCCCCAATATAAGGGAATACCGATTATGGCGTCTAACATGGACGGGGTCGGCACATTTAAAGTCGCCGAAGCGCTAAGTGAACAGGGTCTTTTTACGTGTCTCGTAAAAAACTATGATGAGTCAGATTTATGCCATTTTTTTAATGAAGATGCTGTCAAGCATCGCGAACATGTCGCCTACTCCATGGGTATCGCACAAAGCGACTACGATAAATTTAAAAGTGTTTATAGCAAAGAGGGTGTCAAACTTAAATATATCTGTGTCGATGTGGCAAACGGTTACTCCGAACGCTTTTCCGGGTTTATCAAAAGACTAAGGGATGAATGTCCGGGTGTGGTGATCATCGCGGGCAATGTGGTGACTGGGGAAATGACAGAAGAATTGATTCTCAGTGGCGCCGACATTGTCAAAGTAGGAATTGGTCCAGGTAGTGTGTGTACTACTCGCATTCAAACTGGAGTTGGGTATCCCCAGGTTTCTGCGGTGATTGAATGTGCGGATGCAGCCCACGGGTTGGGAGGTCACGTTATCGCTGATGGCGGATGTACTAATCCTGGGGACGTTGCCAAGGCTTTTGCCGCAGGTGCTGATTTTGTTATGTTAGGTGGAATGTTTGCGGGGCACGATGAAGGTGGTGGTGAGGTAATTACCCGCTACTACAGAAACGGAGAGGTTTGTAAAACTGAGAATGGTTGGGAAGATATTATTGAACAACGTAAGTTCGTTCAGTTCTACGGAATGAGTTCCCGAGCTGCCAATGAAAAGCACTTCGGTGGACTGAAAGAATACCGGTCGTCTGAAGGCAGGGAAATTCTGGTTCCCTATCGCGGTGAAATTGGAAACACGGTACAGGACCTGTTAGGAGGTATCCGTAGCACCTGTACCTATGCGGGTGCAAAGAAATTAAAATGGCTGAGCAAATGCACCACTTTCGTTAAAACGGATCAGCAATTCAATACCGTTTTTGCGAATCAACAAAAAAGTTAAGTTGCGAGTTGGATTGAGGCTGGCCAGTTTAGGGGTAAAATCTCAGGTACAAAATTTGGACCTGTAAGAGTTTGGGTTTGTAGGAGTTTGAGTCTGAGGAGAAACTGGATTAGTAGCACTAATCACAATCAAGTAAATAGTCATCCATAATCTCAGTTGCTGGTGAAGTAACGACCATGATATGCCGAATCGGGTTCGGACTGTTTCAACAGAAGATTCGGAGACCTAAATGTATCACTGAATGATCAGTATTCGTAGTATCGTTGTATACCCTGCTCCAGGTCCCGCTTTAGATCGTCAACATTTTCAAGTCCAATATGTACCCGAATAAGTTGCCCGGGTTTGGACCATGTTGTGGCGCTCCGGGTTGCCTGAGGATTGGCCGGAACGATCAGACTTTCGAACCCACCCCAACTGTATCCCATGGAAAATAGTTTCATGGGATCAAGCATGGCGGCTAATGCATCGTCGGATTTGGATTTCAATGAAAAGGAGAAAAGCCCTGATGATCCTTCGAAATCCCGCTTCCAGATTTCATGTCCCGGACAGTTCGTCAGGGCGGGGTGGAAGACTTCGATAACGTCTTCATGTGACTCTAGCCATTTCGCGATTTCAAGGGTTTGATGTTCATGCTGTTTGATTCTGACGCTTAGTGTACGCAACCCTCTCAAACCCAGGTAGATGTCGTCGGGAGCCACGGACTGGCCTAGTACATCCCTGCAACTTCTGACAATGGGGTAATGCTCTTCATCCGCAACAATCAAACCTAACATGGCATCGGCATGGCCGACGACGTATTTAGTTGCAGCAATTACAGAGACATTGACTCCAAGTTCAAGGGGACGATAGAAAATCGGGGTGGCCCAGGTGTTATCAATGATGGTAACGATATTCCTTGATTTAGCGACGGCAACAATCGCGGGAACATCCTGTACTTCAAAGGTAAGGGATCCAGGGCTTTCAAGGAAAATACATTGGGTATTGGGTCTGCAAATGCGGTCAATATCGCTACCGATCATGGGATCGTAGAACTCAACCTCGATTTGAAGGCTTGTAAGCATACGGTTGCAGAAACCCCGGGTTGGTCCATAAACTGTGTCGGCGACTAAAACATGATCGCCAGGTTTTGCAAATGCGAGTAGCGAAGTGGTAACTGCCGCAAGGCCCGAAGGTAACGAAAGTCCTCCATGTCCACCTTCAAGATCTGCGATGGCGTCTTCTAATGCAAAAGTGGTTGGGGTGCCAAATCTTCCGTAAATCATCGCACCAATTTCCCGGTCAGCGATGGTTTTTGATCGAAGCTCCTTAAGGGTTTCGGACACGATAGTTGAGCCCCGATAAACCGGAGTATTGACTAGACCCCGTTGATCTGAAGGTCGTCGTCCACTGTGAAGTGCTCGTGTCTGAATTTTTAAACTTTTGTCGTTCATGTTACAAAAATATAGTTAATGTTATGTTCGATTTTGTCAGTTTAGTCGAAGATCCGATAAGGAGAGGATCAGAGAAGCCGATTAAGTTCACTGACCACTACCGATAACATGGCAAAGTCCTGCTGATTCTCTTCCTTCATGTTTTCAGCCATGCCTTTAACATGTTCAATGGATGATTGATTATCCATACGCCATTTGCTGAGCGAATCTGATGATGATTTTTCTTTTGTCAGGATGTTAATAACGATGTCAGTATGAGCTGTTCTCAGATCTGTTCCCAGACTGAATTGTGCTCTTTCATGCCAGATATTTTTTGCCGGAAGTGCAGTGATTGTCTCTTGTAGCCAGAACAACTCCAACAGTTCAGAAAGCTGAAAATAGATATCAAGAATATCCACAATGGGGATGCCGGTTCGGATGGAGATATCCGCAATATCAAATCCACGATCAAGCATCATAAAAGTGGCAAATCGTTTTGCCATGGACCTGGGAAGCCCTCTTTGATGCCAGTTCGCGGCAAGTGTTTGATATTTATCCTCAATTACAGGCACCTTTGAATTTTCAATATTTTTGTTTAACGTAGCAAAAGACATAACGAATCGATCCACCAATTCCTGGAGATCAAACTGATCTTCATTATTTCTAATTATCCAGACGATTGAGGCTTCAGTCATCAGTGCAATTTGATGCAGGCATTCAACTTGTAGGCGGGCATCCACCTTGTTGTCCAAGGATTGAATGGAGAGTCGAAGTGAGTCTGTAGAGAGAATATCCCGGACAGCAATATAGGATCGAGCAATTTTTTCCTCGGTGCTTCCAGTCAGTTCAGCTAGTCTCAAATGGAACGAGGGGCCCATGGACCCGACTAATGCGTTCGCTATTTGTGTCGAGATGATCTCTTTCTTGAGTCGGTGGTTCTGGATATGTTTCGGATATGTTTCTCCTAACACTGTGGGGAAATATTGCACGATTTCAGGTTCCAGATAGCGAGATGATGGCAGATCGCTATTCAGTAATGATTGATATAGGTCCATTTTGCTATAGGACAGCAGTACCGCCAGTTCAGGTCGAGTAAGGGGCTTGCCCGCTTCTATTCTTTCTTGCAGCACCTGATTGTCTGGTAGATATTCAAGTGCTCGATTAAGTTGTCCTTTTTGTTCGAGAAGCGAAATAGTTCGACTGTGTTGCAAAATGCGCTGAACCCCAATAGCCGCTTCCACGCTTAATGTCTCAGTTTGAATATAGTTGTTATTCAAGACCAGTTTGGCGATCTCTTTTTCCATTTTAGCGAGAAGAGTATTGCGTTCCTTCATCGATAAATGAGTGTCCTCCATAGCGGCATTGAGCAGAATTTTGATGTTAACTTCGTGATCTGATGTATCCACTCCCGCGGAGTTGTCAATGGCATCGGTATAGCACAGTCCGCTAACCTGGTTAAACTCTACGCGACCTAGCTGGGTCATACCGAGATTTCCGCCTTCTCCAACCACCTTACAACCCAGTTCGTTTGCATCCACACGTAATCCATCGTTCGCCCGATCCTGAGCATCTTCGTGGGTTTCCGCGGATGACTTGACATAAGTGCCAATTCCACCGTTCCATAGAAGTTCAACGGGTGATTTTAGAATCAGATTAATCAGTTCGTTGGGAGTGTAGTTACCAACGGGAATGCCAAGAGTGCTGCTCACTTCTGAGGTGAGCTCGATGGATTTTAAATTTCGAGAGTAGATTCCGCCACCTTTTGAAATCTGTTTCTCATCGTAGTCTGTCCATGAAGACCGCTTGAGACCAAATAATCGTTTTCGTTCGACATAACTGGAGGTAGTGTCCGGATTGGGGTCAAGGAATATGTGCATGTGATTAAATGCGGCGACCAGCTGAATGTTTCTGGATAACAACATCCCATTGCCGAAAACGTCGCCGGCCATGTCACCTATTCCAACCACAGTGAAGTCCGTGGTCATTATATTCTTACCTCGCTCGCGGAAGTGCCGCTTAACGGACTCCCACGCACCTCGAGCAGTGATTCCCATTTTTTTATGGTCATACCCCACGGAACCACCTGAAGCAAAGGCATCCCCTAGCCAGAAGTTATAGTCCTGGGAGATGCCGTTGGCGATATCGGAAAAAGTGGCGGTACCTTTATCCGCTGCAACGACAAGATAAGGGTCGTCATCATCTCTGCGAACAACGTCAACGGGCGGAATAATCCTGTTATCAGAAAGGTTGTCTGTGATGTCTAGTAGACCCCTGATGAAAACCTTATAACACTCGATGATCTCCTGATTGATATCTTCTCTTCCTGAGGTTGGTAATTGTTTTGCGACAAATCCACCCTTGGAACCCACTGGTACAATCACCGCGTTTTTTACTCTTTGGGCTTTGACCAGTCCCAATACTTCGGTGCGAAAGTCTTCGGGTCGTTCCGACCAGCGTAGCCCGCCCCGTGCAACCTTCCCACCACGAAGATGCACACCTTCTACTCTTGGAGAGTAGATAAAAATTTCAAATTTTGGATGGGGCTCAGGTATACGGGGAATGGAACCAGAATCCAGTTTTATCGAAATATAGGATTTAAACTGGTTGTTGGCATCACTCTGAAAATAGTTGGTCCTTAAGGTGGCACCGAGAACATCGACCAGGGCGCGAATGATACGATCTTCGTCGATGGTTTTGACAGTTTCCAGTTGAGCGCTGATTTTCGACATTAGAACGGAATTTATTCTGTCATTGGAATGAGTTCGAGGGTTAAATCTGGTGTCAAAAAGCTCGCTGATGGTGATGGCCAGTTGAGGGTTGCTAACCAGGGCATCAATAATATAGTTTTCACTGTAACGCAGCCGGATTTGCTTTAGATACTTGTAATAGGCACGAATCAGGCTAATTTGACGCCAGTCAAGATTGGCAGCGAGAGTCAGTTGGTTGTATCCGTCATTTTCAATATCACCCTTTAAGCAACGGATAAAAGTGGTTTCAAAATGACCAGCATCCCTTTCAAAGCTAAAACTGTGACCATCTCTGCGCACGATGATGAAATCGTGAATTTTGAAAATATCCCCGTCTGTAGTGCTGATCTGATACGGACGTTCGCCGAGTACCCTTGCTCCCATATTTTCAAGAACAGGCAAGACATCGGAAAGTGGAATGGAACGTTCGAGAGAATAAATTTTGAAACTCGCCTGCAAAACTTCTGAACCAGTGTCGTCGGTGTGTACAGAACGATCAAGGGAGGCGTGAAGTTTGTTTTCTCCAAGGGTGGAGAAAATCTCGAGATCAGTCATGGCCGTTTCAATGGTGAAATCTTCACGATAGGCACTGCCAAAACCGTTTCTGTATCTTTCTAGCAGTGCCACTGCCTGATCGTTATCATGCTGGCTTCGCAGTGATTCGCTTAAATGTTCATTCCAATCCTTGGCCATTTCCTGAATGTCTGCTTCCAATACCCCGTGATCAATGGCGTCGGTGGCCGGCGTGAGGCGATGGATGACATAGTGGATACGAGTCAGTATTGACTCTGAAAAGTGAACGTCAAAAGAGATTTCGTAAGCGCCAAATTTTTTATCAAGATAATCCTGAATACGTTGGCGCAATGCGCTATTGAACAAGTCTTTGGGAATGTATACAAGACAGGAGTAGAAGTGTCCGCAAAGATTTCGATGCAAATGTACCCGGGTTTTTCTTCTTTCCTGGTTTAGTAATGTCATGCATAGCCCGTACAGGCTCTTGATATCCATCTGAAACAGTTTGCTTCTAGGTAGAGTTTCCAGCACAGTGCGAAGGTGTTTATAGCCATAGCCTCCAGGCCGTAACCCACTTTGGGTGAGTACGTAGGCAGTCTTGTTTCTTAGGTGGGGTATTGATGGAGTTGGAAGCATGGCGGATGACCCGGAGAGAAATCCGAGAATACAGCTGACCTTACGGCGCTTTTTGTCATTTTTTCTCCCGGACCTCGACGTAGGTTCAAAACCATGTTCGAACAAAATGCAGTCCATATGGCTTGGGCGGTGTATTGTCGAGCGTCGCCTTGATTTGGTGAATACCACGGATGATGTGGGACTGAAGGTTATCGGAGGTAGTATTTCCATCACATCGCCCCCTTTGCTCATGGACGCGGCCTTAAGTACTCCAAGCAAGGAATTCGGATCAAGTTTAGTGGTTTGTTTGTGCCCCTGTTGGATGACTTCCAATTCGCAATAACCCAAAAATGCAAAATGGTTTTCCGTCATCCAGTCAAAAAAAGGTCCGTACTCAGCGAACACAGGCCCTTTGCGATTAGATTCTACTAGCTTGGCCAAATCACTGGTGTGCTGTCGCATTTTGCCCCAGTCTTTATAGACTACCGCAATGTCATTGATGACTTTGTTAAGGACTCTGGTCAGTTTTACATGTTCAGATTTTGGTGTGTAATCAATTCGTATTTGGATATAGGATTCGATTAGCAGTTTTATGCCTGATTTTGAGGATTTCGATTTCTCCGTTAATGCCTTACTGTGCTGGTCGCGATATTTTTCAATGCTAATAATACGATGATCGCGTCCTCTGGAAACAGAAAAAATGGGATGAAGGAGGCTAAGGGGTGTTTTGTTAATATGATTTAGTTTCATCACCAGGGAGTTCACAATGAACGGGCGGTCCTCAGTGACAATGGTGATGATGGTATCCCTGGTAGCACCTTTGGTCTTGCTGACTTTGGGTTTTTCGCTGTTGTCGGATTCATCTCCATTGGTTATGTCGATAAGATTTTTACCCGGTCGCCGATTTGCTCCTAGCTCGCGATGTCGAAAAGCGATATTTTTAAATGACCCAGCCTGGGTTACATTGAAGTCCTGTGTTGATAGCCGATGAAAATAGGCTTTAAGAAAATCGATATCCTCAACGGATAACGATGTTTTATTCGATCTTTTCAGTGCCGAGATAAGTGATTCGGTGACGGAGTTTTTCATGGTTTTAGACCTCGGTTTTTTCCCAATACCATAGGTTCATTATCAATGAATCCTGTATGAATGCGTTCGTGCCTTTGAAATTGTCGTCAGGTTATCAGGCACGGTTTCTATTTTTCTTTTCTGCTCTATTTTTTGACACGTTGGTTTTCAATACGCCGGTTTTTGACGTGATGGCAGGGCCAGGTTCTATCCCACTGATGGTTGTTTGGTAAATAGAATGACTAAGCCACTTAGGATAATTAATAGACTGCCCCCAAGGGTGATGAAATCTGGCCAATCCCCCCACAGCTGATATCCCCAGAAAACAGCGAAAGGCATGGCTGCATATTCAAATGGAGCGACCACCGAGACGTCGGTTACCCGATAGGCCTGGGACAGTAAATAGGTTCCAATTCCGACGAGGGAGCCGCATAATGCCATGATCATCAGGTGATGCCCTTCTGGCCATTTCCATGCCCTTAATAAAAACTCCAGTGAGGCATTGTCCGAGCCACTGAGGGCTCCATTTCCCAAGATCAATCCCGAAGTCGTGCACACAAGTATGAACATGATCTGGATATAAAACGCGAGAGTTGATGCTCTCTCTGAGACACCCAGTTTTCGGGTTAGCATTTGAAGGCAGGCATAAGTGAATGCGGCGAGAAGCGGTAGCGTGGCGGAAATTGTAAATGTATCTTGTCCCGGGCGTAACATAATAACAACACCAATCATTCCGATAAAAACTGCCATCCACCGTCGTAGTCCAACTTGTTCACCAAGAATGGGCTTGGATAGCAAACAAATAAAAACGGGGGCGGCAAAAAATACCGCGACCGCATCAGCTAAAGGCATGTTTGCCAATCCTAGAAAAAAGAACATATTAGCCAGAACAAACAAAAGGCCCCGTAAGGCATGCAAGGCGGGTCGCCGAGTTCGCAAAACCTGTATACCTCCTTCCAGATTGACGATTACCATTATAATAAGTAAAGCGAAACCGGCTCTAAATAGCATGATTTCGTGCAACGCATAGTGAGGACTCAGCCATTTGATGATGCTATCGCTGCCAGTAAGTAGGGCAACTGCACCTATTAAACTCAGTATCCCAATGGACCTGGAGCTTAGATTACTAGAGAAGGACGTCGCCATTTGGAGTCTGATTAGAGAATAGCCAGGGAACTGGTCTGAAAAAAGATAAAGGAAAGTTGGATAGTGACATAAAATAGTGGCCCTATATAGACCATACGTGACCCCTGGATGTATCACGACGACAGAGCTGTCAGGTATTCCAGTAATGGTCTAAAATTCCCAGTTCTAAAACTTCCCGTGTGGAACCACCGGATTGGTTTGCCAGACAATCATTATTTGAAATTTATCCAGGGGACCCACCAGGAAACTCACACAACGCATGTGTATACACCGTATTTTTATATAATGTGTTTTATATAACGTATTCTTATATTGGCATCGACTTGATCAAAACATGCTAACCGGGAGAATGATGAAACTATGAGATATCCGTTTTATATTGTGGACGTATTTAGTCCTCGTCCATTTGGTGGTAACCAGCTTGGCATGTTACCCGACGCCCGGGGAATCTCGACTCAGGGAATGCAAAAAATAGCACGGGAATTTAACTTCGCTGAAACCACTTTTGTGTTTCCACCAGAAAATGAGAACGCTACTGCGAAGGTCCGAATTTTTACTCCTATGGCTGAAGTTGATTTTGCCGGGCATCCAACTGTTGGTACTGCCTGTGCACTCATTTATGGTGGACATACCAGTGACCGGGAGATGGTTCTGGAGGAAAATATCGGCCAGATTTCAGTGTTGGTAGAAGATCTTGAGACGCCAGGGGAAAATAAGTCAGACATAGGGAATCTTCAGGTGTGCTCACTGGAACATTGACTAATACATCAGCTCTGGATAGTCCGGACGAACGACCAGACACGGATATATTGGCAGAGATTTTGGGACTACATCATTCAGCCGTTGTTGACGGCTATTTTGGCAGCGTTGGATTGAGATTCTGTTTCGCTCAACTGAATTCCGATGAATCTGTGGACCAAGCCGTGCTGGACAGAGCAAAATGGTCGGCTCACCTATCTGACGCGTGGTCTTCCAACCTGTTCTTCTTCTCCGGTGAGCTGATCAACAATGGGCAGTTGTACGCGCGGATGTCAGCACCCTCATTGGGTATCGAAGAAGACCCCGCTACGGGAAGCGCCGTTGCAACCCTGGTAGGGATCGCCGCGAAAAACAGTGGGATTTCTGCAGGAGAGTTTTCTCTTAATGTGTTGCAAGGAGTCGCAATGGGACGTCGGAGCGAAATGAAGGCAATGGCCCGGATTCAGGGCGGAGAAGTGATATCAGTGAGTGTAGGAGGCGCCAGTACTTTGACCGCCAAAGGTGAGATCGAAGTTGAGCCAGAATGGCTGGTTCAATAAAAATGTGGAGAAAGCCACAATGAGTCTATTCGAAGAACCCTTCAGGAATCTATCGGGAAATCCGTCGAGAAATCCGTCGAGAAGTCCATTGAACCGGGCTAGTTCAACATCGTATATTGTGATAGTTGAATAAAATCGCACAATGAGGAAAGTCCTCAATATTGCTCTATACAGAAACATAATTCCATGCAAAAGAAAAACCGAATGCCCTTTGCACTACCAGTGTTTCTACCCCTACTTGGTGCCCTTTTTTCTATTTTGATGACATCGGTTTCCTGGAGTGTGCAGCCGTCACCGGCAGATCTTGTGATGTTAGATGGTGCGGTGTACACGGTGAACGATTCGCTGCCTAGGGCTCAGGCGGTTGCCGTTAGTGATGGGGAGATTGTGTTTGTTGGTAACAATGCGGAAGCGGAAGAATACATTGCTGACAACACCGAGGTTATTGAGCTTCAAGGCAAAATGTTGCTGCCTGGATTCATAGATAGCCATAATCATGTTTTTGAGGGTGTGTTTTCGGTTGGCAATGAGTGTGATCTATCACCGGATGACACACTTGCAGGCCAAATTCCCTGGCTTGAGGAATGCAAAAGCCGCAATCCAGAACCCGGGAAGTGGATTACTGGTTATGGTCATCAGTTCGAAACCCTAATGAATAATGATGAGAACACGAATCCGAGAAGGTTGCTTGACACTATCTTCCCGGAGAACCCTGTCGTCCTGATGGAGGAATCCTCTCATTCCATGATTGCTAATTCCATGGCGCTGGAATTGGCAGGCTTCGATCGTGAATCAGATCATCCAATAGGGGGAAGATTGATGCGTGGGTCGGACGGTGAACTCAATGGTGTGTTATTTGATAACGCCGGAGACATCATCATGGAAATGGCCTGGAATAGCCGCAAAAGTCTTTTTGAGAATAATTATCAGGGGTTGCTAGGAGGAATGGATGAAGTGTCTCGTAACGGAATTACAACGGTGGGTGATGGTCGTTTGTATTGGCAAAGAGGGTGGTATGATGTCTGGCAGGCAGCCAGAGAAAATGGGGATCTAACTATTCGAGCGTCGCTGCGGCCCTGGATTTATCCCGATGTTGATATGGAAACCCAGTTCCAGTTTCTAGGAGATGTAGCGACAAAGGGAATTGACGATCTTCTAATCCTAAATCAGGCGAAGCTCTATAGTGACGGTATTATTCATTTTGGAACAGCCAGACTGCTGACTCCTTATGGTTTTAGCTGGCAGAAAAATTTGCCACTGGGGTTGAACTATATCGCCCCAGGGCCATTGATAAAATGGCTTGAAAGGCTGGAAGAGGTAAATCTTGGAGCTCACATTCATGCTCTCGGAGATCGTGGGGTCAGAGAAGCATTGGGTGCCATTGAAGTGGTTCGTTCCAGAGGCTCGGAGCAGTTGTATAGTTTGACCCACCTGGAAATGATTGATGAGCAGGATATCCCCCCGATTTTCGCAGCTTGATGTTGATGCGGACTTTCAGGCGGGCGCTGACTTTTTTGAGTATACGGATTGGGCCACAGACTATATTGGTATTGATCGAGCAAGAAGGATGTTTCCAATGCGCGATGTTTATGATAGTGGAGCCAATGTGACTTTTAGCAGTGACTGGACGGTAAATCCGTTGAATCCTTTAGTGGCCATCGCCAGGTCGGTTAAGTTAAAAAAGTCCAAGGGGCTGCCGAGTGTTCATGAAGCGATTAAGGCAGCGACGATTAACGGAGCTATCGCCCTTGGGTTGCATTCCATTACAGGCAGTATAGAAGTAGGTAAATCAGCCGATTTTGCAGTTTTGGAGAAAGACATTACCAGACTGAGCTGGCGTAAGATCCGAAAAACCCCAATTCTG
>WLWD01001011.1_pt1 | contig 41234 bp, 18 predicted proteins | sample 6712731 | NCBI WGS metagenome assembly WLWD01 (sample SAMN12718690, study PRJNA576275) | sponge metagenome | isolation source: marine sponge | host: Mycale hentscheli | place: New Zealand: South Island, Marlborough, Capsize Point | collected 2014-11-01
GTACAAGAATGTCAGTGAAAAGTAATGACGGGGGAGGGGGGGTTATGGTACAAGAATGTCAGTGAAAAGTAATGACGGGGGAGGGGGGGTTATGGTACAAGAATGTCAGTGAAAAGTAATGACGGGGGAGGGGGGGGTATGGTACAAGAATGTCAGTGAAAAGTAATGACGGGGGAGGGGGGGGGGCAATTCAGCGACGCCAGCTGTTATGTTACAAATATCATTGTTGTCTTGTGTTTTTTTGGTATTGTATGGAGGTTCCGGATCCTATGGGAGGGATCGTTCAGTCTGTGACACCATCCATGCCGGGTAAGTTGAATTCCACGTGTGTGCTTGTACTGCTTTTCATTTTCAAATTACACTTTCTCAATACAACGATTGTTTCTCTCATGTACAGTGTGGAGTATACATACCAGGGGTTCATACAGTGGGAGGCTAGCGCTGGGTTCCCCCCTAGAATTTTGGGAGTTGAATAGAAATGAACATTTTGGAAGCATTTATTTTTAGTCTGATATTGTATCCCATTATGTTCCTATCATAACTGAGCCATTTAGTGCATAGGACCGAACACTGATCATCAGTGTGAAGTATAGACTCTTATGCAAAGATGTGCATCAAAGTAGTGTAGGTTCCAAAAAATGGGTGTGGCGAAGACAATTTTTTTTTGTAACCGTTCCTATCAGTCCACTGTTAATTGCATTTGCTGAGTTATTGTGTATCAACTGTAGCAGACGTAAAAAAAAAAAGCTGTAGCACTCGCAACCGGTGCTCACCTGTTCAATAACCAAAACCTCGCTTGGTTTCAATCGAACTGTCGATCTCATGTCATCACCACGGTAGGTGGTCTCAATGATCAAAGGTCACCTTTATTCTAAATATTAATAGATGGATATTTTTAGTGTAACAGGTGTTCTAGTACATATCTGAGTATTTATAATTGTGATGTCAAATTTTTATGATCCACCAAAAGTATATATACATACTTTTTGTTCTGTCTGTCTGTGTGTGTGTGTGTGTGTGTGTGTGTGTGTGTGTGTGTGTGTGTGTGTGTGCTGGTGCAAAGGCAAGCTCATGGTCCAAGATGATGGAGGGACAGGACGCGATTTGAATAGAGAGAGTAGATGTGGTATATGACCGCACAGGACAGGAGTAGCTAGAGGGGAAAGTGAACAGCAAGGCTGGAGAATGAGGCAAAGAGAGGGCTGGAGAAGGAAGAGCAGAGGAGGAAGACTGCTGCTCAACTATATAGATGTACATGTGCCCATAAAAAGCCACTCTTGCTAACGGATCTTCCAGACCAAGGATGAACTTCCCCCCCCCCCCCTCAAGATGACTGGAAAAGACGCCATGAACATTCCAGTTTAACTTGTTAATTTACACCTGTTGTCATGCATTCTATCATATCCCACTTCATTTGTACACTTCTTTTTGAACTCACAATCATCAATTTGGTTTCATGTCATTAATTTGATTTCTACTATACTGAGACTTTGATACGCTATGGCGGTTGCTATAACTTTATCAAGTGTAAAGAAGAGCACTGAAGTGCAGCACCAGCGAAATTCTAGTAATAATAACATACCCTACGCTGCGACCAGTGAAGGGACCATATAGGTTTAGAATAGTTCAACTCCTAGATTCCTCCACTTTATTGGAAACACTAACTCAACTCATTTAAAATTCAGTTGTAACATACATGCAGGTGAGAGATATATTAAGTTATAATACTGATCTCTTGGAATGAGATGTATGAATAATAGACAGTGCGGGTGACAGTGGGACTTCGTCTAGGGACCTCAATATGTGGACCACACCAATGCCAGCACTGCTCAGTAATAGTTAAAGTGAAGGAAGACGTCGTACCGCACTGAATGACATCGTGAAGCGGGCTCTGTCATCAGCCAAGATCCCGTCTCGACTGGAGCCGCCTGGTCAGGTCAGATGGCAGGAGACCAGATGGTGTGACCCTGGCACCTTGGAAATCAGGTCGTTTGCTGATATGGGACGCGGCTTGCCCAGACACCTTCGCACCATCCTATAGAACTGATGCTACCCCAGCACCAGGGAGAGTGGCTGCCGCAGCAGAGGAGAGAAAATAAAATAAATATATTAGCCTTCCACCCAGCCATTTCTTTTCTCCACTTGCAATCGAGACCATGGGAGTGCTGGGCCCCAAGTCAATGGTCTTGGTAAGGGATCTGGGTAGACGGATCAGGCTGGAGACAGGGGAACCTCGTTCAACTAACTATCTCCTGCAGCGTCTCTCGATTGCGATTCAGCGAGGGAACTCCGTATCAGTATATGGAGGCATCACAACCTGACTTCATTTTATTTCTTTATTATCATTTTATTTTATTTTTATTTTATTTAAAAGTTTTATTATAATAAGTTACAATTATTAATTATCATCATCATCATTATAATTATGAGATATCATAATAATAATAATAATTTTTGCTTGTTATATTGCTGTTTGTCTCAGGACAACCTGTTAAAATATACTGTTGTATACTGCCTTATAATGGCTAAGAGTTTTATAACTGGGCATGTGATTCAAGAAGAAAAAAATGACCTTGACTCTGAAAAACACCTAACACACATGAATGTATCCATTATTAATAACATAATTATAGTATACAAAGACCAACCTACTTTCTTTAGGAGTCATACTCGGGCATGTAGCCTTTAGTGTGGTGTAACTGTGGATACAGCACAATTTGCATCATAGCATAAGTTTAGTTTGGAGAAGTGACATGGTGTTCAAGGTGACTTTCATATCTATCATTTTTTGAAAGTAACATCTTAGGTAATGCAATTAAAAGTACTGCTTGTCATGTGAGTAGCAAATGTTTTAGTTGAACTCACGATCACTTGAGGCATGCAGAATAGTCAACTCAGAAGTCTGGTCAGTAGAGCTATAAAACTTTCAATATATCAATCACTAAAAACGATATCGAACAAACTTGTAACTTTATTTAAGAAGCTAACATGAGTAACAGTTATCAATAATAAATAATAATAATAATAATAATAATAACCATTTTTAAATTATTAAAAAATCCAAGGATAGATAGGCACAAACCAATGCGGCTGTGGCATTCCCAGCTGAACTGCCACTGAGAGTTTCTGAAGGAAGTAGCTAGTACCACATAAGTTGCCAGAGACACATCTGCCTGATGCTCCCCCCACCCCCCTGGACTTCTTGTCTTATGCAAAAGCAGCCACACAACATGCATATCTGGTGACATGACTCCTGTAAGAGTGTCTGGACAGGTGGCATCATTCTATACAAAAGGTTTTCCAGCACTCCATGGCACTAAAGTCATGCAATCCGGTCATTTACCATCGGATCTGGAAAGCCAGGAGGTTTCAATCTGGAGGGGACTTTAGCTGCTGACAGAGCGAGGTGGATGATATCATTGTCTGCCTACACTGAACTTGCAGCTCAGCCCAAGAGTCCCAAGAGGAAACATTTGCATGAATATTTATACAGATAATCAACTGAATGTTGACAGGTTTATCAGAACACTTTAAAGATGCTTAATCTTGAGAGAGGGCAATATATGTCTGCAGTCTCACAGTTTCCCCCACCCCCCCCCCCCCTAAATTAACTGACGAGCTTAATACTGTCCCTCTTACGAAAATCAGTGAACTTTCCGATTGTTTTTTAAGTAACTGCAACTATAGCAACAGTCCACGCCTTCTGAAATTGGCCATGCTACCGTGTGCGCTCTAGATGGAGTTAGCTGGTGTCCCGTGAATATGAAAGAGACTGCGATAGCAACGCTAGGAGAAGGTTAGAAGTTGTTGTTTTTTTTTTTTTGGGGGGGGGGAGTTTGAAACTGCGTACATACTAGCTCTTGTGAGACTAGTGACTGTACGAGCATTAGTGTTACTTTGGCTCTTGCTTAATAGTAAAATTTGGTACCCTGAGCTTTCTTTATTATTTGATTAGGTGATGTAGCTAAGAGATTAGTAGTGTTTAGTTTTCTAGTTGCACTTACGTTTAATTATGTGTATCGTGTGTATGGTCTCATTTTATAGGACCACACACACACAACATGAAATGTTTCTTAAAAATAGTAATTTAGGACACTAAGTGGAACCTATCTAGTTTATCCCACTCAAGAGATATTGAAGTGTAGTAGAGCTTAAGGATGCTAAAGTAAACTTTAATATTTTGTTTTGCATTATTTCTAACAGAACCAGGTTTAAATGATCAGGTAGAATTTAGACTGTAATAGAAGCTTTGAAAAAATTAAGATCACAGAAATATCTGATGATTTACTCCATATAGCGACTGAATTATTGACTAGCCAGTTAAACATTAGTAATAAGAATAACTATTTTTATTTAGTTTTGCCAGATACCAAGATGGTCTTATTCTACCGTGTATCTGCTATAAGTATTAAGAAAAGAAGAAAAATGAAGGAAAAAACCACTTGCAAGCTGCTGTAAGTATGGAAGTGTATTGTAGTGTAGACTTCCGATTTTTTTTTAATTTTGTGATTGTGTATTACATAACTTTGAAATATTCTTTAGGAATAGTGTTTACAATTTTTGATATAGATCACTTTTATTCTTCACAAGTTGTAGCCACTCACCTTCCTTTAGATGCATGTCTTCATTTGTGCAATGGACCACGTTTTATAGCTGGCCTGGTAGTGCACTAAATTATAGTGTGAATTGAAACCACATTTCTTGTTTCTCATCAACTATATTGGAAATTGAGATAATGTAGTTGACCTATAGGAAAAATATTGAAATGGTATATAACAAGTATGAGGTAGTAGGGGTGTGGTTAAAGCAGTGGTCTTGACCTGCATAATAAATTTTGAAGTGGCTGTATCACCCAGGAAGGTGCAGATGAGAAACAAGTTTGTTTGGCCTAAAAATAAACCAAGACTTCATTCCATAGGTCTGTTGTCAAGTTCACGTTTTATTATTATTTTTTTGGTACACTGATGTTTTTACACCTTCAATAGTTGTGCATTGTGTGTATGCATTGTGTGTTACAGAGTTCAGTCTGAGCTGTATATGATGTATGTGGTTGTATGTGGTTAGATGTGGTGCTTGTACCTACCTGGAAAACCTGAGCAGCTGTAATTTATTTTGTGAAGTTGACACTGTAAACTTCATTTTCTCCACTACACAATTCAATTCTTGAAGTGAGATGTGTCAGGAGGTGTACCTAGGTATGTATGTGATTTATTTGAGGCTATTTTTACTCACAAGTATGATCAATGATCATGACCCACAAAGGTTTAAATTTCAGTCTGCTTTCATAATGCATTTAATTACAATGAATTGTGGTCTAAGGACATTGAGCTGTGTGTGTAATGTATATAATAGGGTATGTGGGTTGTGTTGGTTTGCAAATGATGGTGATTAAACCTCAGCGCTCATGCATGAGAGGGTTATAGTAGTCATCCTGTCTGTCTGTCGGTCGGTCTGTCACGCTCTGATTTTGGAGATTACTGACAATTAACTGTTGATTTAGGTATGAACTTACTCACAATGACGATTTAAATTTAAGACCTTTTATTATGCTTTTTTTAAATTTCGGGCTGATTCTTGAGAAAATGCGAAGCTTCAACTCTGCATAGGTACCAGCTTTTGTGGCTAGCATCACATCATAAACACGTGAGCAAATAATTTCTTGCAGACATTGATGTAGTTTGCTTTATAGGGAAAGTTAACGGAGTTGAAAGAAGTGAAGTATCGCATTATAAATGTGTGAGTGTTTCTGGCCAGTTTAGCTTCTTTTCTTATGAAGACAGATGAATGAGCATATTGGAAATGTTACCATGTTTAGCAGCGATAGAACTGGCAAACAGTACCAATGTCCACAATTTCTTCAGCACTGCTATGGCCGTCTTTTTCTGCGTTTTTGCAAACTCTGTTATTGTTGCGCGCCATTTAGAACAAAAACACCTGCCCAAATCCGGAATTTAAAAGGCGCGCCACGCAGAAATCGAGCAGTTGGTAATTCGGTGGTTACATGCACTCGATATAGTACGGTGGTGTTGTACAAAATAGTCGGTATTAACTACATTCCAGTATACAGCACAGCTTTACGTTATAGCCACGTTTACAGACAACAACGGCAGCTGTACCTCATAATTGTCTTGCCATGATGCTCCGGCATTAATTTTGTGACCTGTGCTAACGTTTGGTGAGAAACCGGTAATACCGTGTGACTACAATTGAAATATTGTCTCTACGATATAGGGCTTTTGTCAAAGAGCAATGATAATATCGGTATATCTCCCAGCTGTACTACCATGTGCTATTGGGCAGATGGACCAGATTTTGGGAAATAGAGTTTATCATTATTTCTGAGGATGTAGCATAGGGTAAGTGTGTGCACACACTCATGCTAGAGACTACTTGTGAGCCCTATAAGTAAGACGTAAGCCTCAATTGGGAAGGTATGTGGTCCCTTTGTTTTAGTTTCGTGTAGTTATGTTTGAGGTGATTGGAAGATTTTATGATCATGACCAGTGCATAACTAATTACGTCACATCTGTGTGACCTTTGAGTGGCTATTATGTAGGGTGAGAGGAATAACAGGAGACACATTGTGTTTATATGGCCTTAAAATGAAAAAAACAAAAAACAAAACAGGTTGCTGGTTTTATTATATACGTAAGTCATTATAGATATGGTACAGGTGAAGGCTTGACTTGGTTATTACATATGGCACCATATGTATCAGTTGCATGGTATTATACTGTTCAGGATTGACTGTTGTCACATGGTAAAGGCACATGTATCAGTTCAGTGGTGTTGTGAGTGTTCTATTGAAAATCTTGTGTTAGACTTCCTAAGCCTCGTGTAGAGAGATTTGAGGCAGTGGTTTATGCTTTTATCACTTCCATTCATCTGTAATGTCCACCAGTGTTAATTTACTAATTTCTTGTCTGCTCACAAGCCTCAAGCATATGTGCCGATAACCATTAGGCTTACCTGAGGTTCTGGTTGGCTTTGTTGTGTTCCTGCATATTTAGCTACTCCTTATGAAGATAACATTTACATCTACCAGTTTCATAGCTGGAGCAGTATTGATACTTGACTAGGAATGGCCAAATGAATTATTATTCGTGTGGCCTGAGAAATGATTTTGTAGACTAGCTAGTGCATAGTAGTGCTGAGGGTTCATGAGTAGGTGCTTCAGTTATATATAGCTAGGGGTTTTTTTGTTGTTTTTTTTGTTTTTTGTTTGTTTTGTTTTTTGTTTTGTTTTTTAATTTTTGCTAAGCTCACCAATAGTTATTGAATATTTACTATTTGTGATGTAGGAGTTTAATTCAGTATGGATAATAAGCAACGAATTTCACGTCTCATTCTGTTGTCATGAGCTCCTCCAACTGGGTAAGAAGCTACTTACTGGCTTTATGGATGTGTATTTGTTGGCCAGATCTCTACATGAGTCATCAGTATATTTACCAAATTCTAATGACCAGTTTAGTTAAGCTGCAAGATTTAACTTAATCTTACTGGCAATGCCATTCACCTACTAATTGTCATATCATAGTCCTGGTGATTGTTTTTTACCTGCTAATTTTATTATTATGGATTCAAGTGACCTGTTAAACTTAGAGGTCGGTTTTATAATTCAATGCTATTCTCCGTACGCGAAATCTGTGGCCTCATATACCACATTCTGAACTCCTTTCGGAGGTCCGGGTATAAATGGAAGAATCCCCGGCATGCCCTTTGACCTCTAGCTCCTATTCAAATTAAAATATAGTAGCTGCGCAAAGAGAACCCTCCATTATACGTAGTTCACTATCCTTTCAAGTCGATCCACACCATGTTTACAACAAGTGCCCTAACTAAAAAACAGCTATATGTAATCATTTTTGCGAGTAATACTCAAGTCCATCTATAAATGCCTTGTGTATGTACCAAAGTATTTTTTGATTGAAGATGAACTCCAGGATAGTATCTTGGAGAACTCTGACAGCACACTGTATATCTTTTGCAGTTGAATTTAGCTGCGTCAATGGCAAACAGTACTTTTCATCTCTATTTAGAGCCCGACATTTGTTGGTTTTTCCCTTGTTTTATTATTTTTATTTTGTCTTCTGTTAAGATGCTCATGACTTTGTCTCCAAGCTTTTGTGTGCGCTAAGTTGCTGTAATGCTACTAAAGGGGAGTCGGTGACAAAAACTGTCAGTGGCCATTTTCCACTTATCGCGAAATATGTCCCCGGCTACCCCCTTTTATACGACACCTTCATGTTTAAGAAACTAGTTAATAGTTTATTTAGCTTGAGCTAGTATATTGTGGATCGTTTATTTACCTTATTTAGGCCAAATCTTTTGTTATTCCTGCAGTTATTTTCATTTTGTTCTGAGTTTTTCTAGGCGTCTGAGTTTGATGGCCATTTTACCAACTATTATGAAGGTAATAAATTTAAATTTAAATTACAAGACAACTTATTATAAAGCTTCTAGGGATGTCTCATCAGCAGAGTCAGGCTCTGCTACTCCACTGTTTGAAGACGAAGATGACCTCTATGATCCTCTGGATTCTTTGGACTGCTCTGTACCAGACATCGAGCCTTCATCATTTCATCCTGACCACTCATCTGTTTTCTTGTCACCACCTTATTCCGACACCACTTTTCTTTCCCCTTCCGATACTGTGTCCGTTGCCTGCCGACGGAGCAGCATCACCTGTGTAAGGAAAGGAAGAGGTCAAGAAAGCCATCACCAGCAGGGACGAAACGACTTACCTCAACTGAGCAGTTAGACCAGTTTTTAGCCCGGGGCTGTGGTTGTGCCACCAAGTGCTCTGCTCAGTTTGACAGAGACTTCTATTTGTCTAAGCGGGATGAGGCCAGTGCGCTGACGAGGGAGCAGCTGGACCTGGTAGTCCTTGGCCAAATTCAAGCGTTTCTGTCTGTGGATGAAGTAATCGGTCCCAGCCACAAACACACACCTACACAGCGTAGAACAACTAGAGTCAACACCTTCTATCATCTGGGAAAGAAGATCTGCAGGGGGTCTTTTCTTACTCTGCATGGAATAGGTAAAATAATAATACTAATAATAACTAAATAAAACGAAAATGAATAAATTAATTTAATAAAAATTAAAAAATGAGAGAAAATACCAACAACAGCACCAATAAACTTTTAAATATAAATAAGATGGAATTATTATACAACTTCATTTTTAACAATAATTAACCTTTGTATGTCACCTCATTCAGACACTGACACCACACATTCAGTCACCAACTCCTTCACCATCACCAGTTTTGTCACGCCCTTCTAAAAGAATTAGAAGTACAGACATCAATTATTAATTATTATTTTTTTATTTTTAGTCATCTCTTTTAAATTATGTATCATCTATACAAGTAATAAACATCTTTACTTTGTTCTTATGTCCAGTGTTATCAAAATCTATCTATTTACATTGAATACGCAATATAATTATCCCAACTCAGCTAAAACCACTAAAAAAATACTCTTGTGGACAATAGTAAAAACAGACATTACCAAGATAAATAAAACTATTACGTGCTGACACGAATAAGAATGACTCTAGTACATGTGGGCACTAATAAGAATGACTCTAGTACATGCGGGCACTAATAAGAATGACTCTAGTACATGCGGGCATGGGCACTAAAAGGAATGATTCTAGTACGTGTACACACTAATAAAAATCCACAAGCCCACCTCAGAACCACTCAGATAGCCTCGAAAGACACATTTTTGCGACAGGAATTGAAACTGGAAGTGACATCATGTGACACGCCCACCAGTGAAGAAATAATTTGGCCTCAAGGACTTGGCCCATACCTCCAAAGATCACCTGATTAGTAAATTATTTCATCGGGTATCGTATTTTCCTTACAACAACAGCTACTACAATCAAACTGACACTTGCAAACACTAACTTAATCGAACATACTACAACTGACAGACACTAGAATGTGCTTGCTGACACTAATACGAATAAATCTAGTACGTGATAACACTAATAAGGATGACTCTAGTACTTGATAACACTAATAAGAATGACTCTAGTACGGTGTAATCACTATGTGCATCCATGGTGTTAGTACTATGTGCGTGCACAGTGTTTGGTGTTAGCACTATGTGCGTGCACAGTGTTAATACTATGTGTGTGCACAGTAATAGCACTGTGCGTGCAGTGTTAGTACTATGTGCGTGCAGTGTTAGTACTATGTGCGTGCACAGTAATAGTACTACGTGCATGCACAGTGTTAGTACTATGTGTGTGCACAGTAATAGTACTATGTGCATGCACAGTGTTAGTACTATGTGTGTTATGTGTGTGCACAGACGTGCATGCACAGTGCTAGTACTATGTGCGTGCACAATATTAGCACTATGTGCGTGCACAGTGTTAGCGCTATGTGCGTGCACAGTCAAGCTCTCCAAAGACACCCAAGCAGATTCTCCTGCAGCTGTGAGCCATGATATATCTATTCTAAACTAGTGACTCCAGGCTTCATTAATACACCACCTCTTCTTCATCGTCTAGGACCCTCCTGTACATTCCAGAAGTATTTTACTATTCCGCGCCGCCGGGCTCACTCGCACAGTAACTTTCCTTCAGTGTTTGCTATCACCATCCAGAATTTTGTCCACAATAAATTGCGCGCTCAGAGTGGGGGCGGGGTTGAAGAATCAAATGAATACGAATCAATAATTAGCTTCGGTATCTAAAAATTGAAATTCAGACGTATTGGATGGCCAGAATGAACTCATATTTGTACACAGGTTCACACCACATTAAAAAAAACACCATTACACTGAGTTTGTTTTGTTTTTTATAGGATACAAAAAAAAATATAAAAATATTTATAAAAATGGAAAATAAATACTAATATAAAAAATATGGCATTGTAATGTTGTGGGGAAGCCTATACTATACCGCTGGGGGAAAATTTTTTGAGTCGTAACTGCAACGGTCGCCCCTGAATTTTGCTGAATAGCTGTAAGGTTTGTACCGTTGTTTCTCAGTTCCTGGTCGGTCTTTTTTCTTGAAACTTGGTTTATAAGAGCTGTCTGTTGGTGTCTGTTTCAGCGGCAACAACAAAGAAAGCGTACATTGAACATAAAACAAGAAATAAATACATAGCATAACTCCTCCATCTGCGATTTAGTGCTGCAGTTTCAAGTGGTACTGCACCCTGAATTGAGGGCAAAAGCCTCCTCTTCTCTCCCCTTGCCTCCTGAAATAAATCGTGTCAACTGCCTGCTTGGAAACAGATAGGGTGTTAGGCACATATGTAATACATTGAATGTGCATATTTGAAGTTACAGAGGCTTAACTAGGTTATTAAAAGGGACATGAGTTGTTAAAGGGGACATTACTTGTTATAGTTAAATAGTTGACGAGGAGGTAAGGTGGCTTTTCTAAATGTAGGGAGCTAGATGTTCAGCTCCCCAATAACTATGCAGGGTTTCATACAGGAGTTTTTCTGGAGGTGGGGGGGGGGGGTTTAGAAGCGGGGCCCACACGTTTGATTGACCACACCCGATTTTTCTGAAATCACACCCATGTAATTAAAAATCGTCTCAGGTCTAGAATTAGTGACACCAATCTTGGAAAACTAATGCGTATTGCAATTGAAGGACCTCAATTAACTGAAGTGAACTTTCACCAAATATTAGATATATACAAACAACAAACTCACAGAATACCATTATAAATTATAACCACAGAATATCATTAAGTAGTAAATATTATTAATTTATTTTATGAAATTCTGGGGGGGATCCCAGGGCGCCCCTACCTCTGTATGAAACCCTGCTATGTCATTGTAATTATGGATGTATACAGATAGTGATTGGGGGGAAGGGGAGAGATGGCATTGGGATCCACCCCCCTCCCCCACCCCCCAATAGCTTGAGTTTAACCCTTTCTATTAAAGCAGAATTATGCTAGATTTTATTCATCCTGACATGAATTTGACTATAATATACGTATAATGTGTCAAAGTAAGTAAAAAATTTAGTCACACATGCAAAAATTGTTACGTCAAAAGTCCCGCCCCCCTCAGAAATTTTTGTATACATCCCTAGTAAATACTCAATTCTTGTTTTACTTTTTTTTTTTAATTTTAATTTTATTTTTTTTAAGGTTAAGTTTCCAGATTTTTCATTGTGAATACTGGGGACATTGAAGTTTCTAATACAGACAAGATAAATGGATCTGATGTTCTCTCAAGGTAAATAAATGTAATTGTGCCATTAAAAATAAGTATTAGTGATGTTCACTTATTCTTTGGTGTATTTAAAACTAGGACAATATCCTTACATGATTGTGTCTTTAGTTGGTTTGTGCCCTAGAGATAAATTCTGATTTATTTCCATGTTGGGAAAACATACTATTGTACATTTTCTCCCCTTAATGCTACTATATTGTGGACCTTTTCCGTATTGAACTGACATTGTGGACATTTTTCCATATGAACTAATTTATTGTGGACACTTTTCCATACTAAACTATGGACACTTTCCGTATTGACTAACATATTGTGGACCCTTTTCCATATTGAACTGATGTATTGTGGACCTTTTTCCGTACTGAACTAATGTATTGTGGACCCTTTCCTGTATTGAACTAATATATTGTGGACTTTTTTCCATATTGAACTTATATATTGTGGACCTTTTTCCATATTGAACTAATGTGTTGTGGACACTTTTCGGTATTGAACTTATGTATTGTGGACACTTTTCCATACTGAACTATGGACACTTTCCGTATTGACTAAAGTATTGTGGACCACAATCCATATTGAACTGATATATTGTGGATCATTTCCAACTAACATATTGTGGACCCTTTTCCATATTGAACTTATGTATTGTGGACCCTTTTCCGTACTGAACTAATGTATTGTGGACCCTTCTGTATTGAACTAATATATTGTGGACCTTTTTCCATATTGAACTTATATATTGTGGACCCTTTTCCATATTGAACTTATATATTGTGGACCATTTTCCGTACTGAACTAATGTATTGTGGACCCTTTTCTGTATTGAAGTAATGTATTGTGGACCCTTTTCCATATTGAACTTATATATTGTGGACTATTGTGGACCTTTTTCCATGTTGAATTGATAGATTGTAGACCGCAATCCATATTGAACTTTTATATTGTGGACCTTTTTCCGTACTGAACGAATGTATTGTGGACCCTTTTCCATATTGAACTAATATATTGTGGACCCTTTTCCGTATTGAACTTATATATTGTGGACCTTTTTCCACTGAACTAATGTATTGTAGACCCTTTTCCATATTGAACTAATATATTGTGGACCCTTTTCCGTATTGAACTTATATATTGTGGACCTTTTTCTGTACTGAACTAATGTATTGTGGACCCTTTTCCGTATTGAACTAATGTATTGTGGACACTTTTCTGTGTTGAAGTAACATACTGTGGACCCCTTTCTGTATTGAATTAATGTATTGTGGACCCTTTATTCATATTGAACTAATATATTGTGGACTCTTTACCGTACTGAACTAATGTATTGTGGACCCTTTTCCATATTGAACTAATATATTGTGGACACTTTTCTGTACTGAACTAATATATTTTGGACCCTTTTCCGCATTGAACTAATGTATTGTGGACCGTTTATTTGAATGGGTATATTGTGGACCACAATCCATATTGAACTAATATATTGTGGACCTTTTACCATATTGAACTAATGCATTGTGGACACTTTTCCATTTTGAAGTAATATATTGTGGACCCTTTTCCATATTGAACTTATATTTTGTGGACTTTTTTCCATATTGAACTAATGTATTGTGGACACTTTTTTGTATTGAACTAATGTATTGTGGATCATTTTTCGTATTGAACAGATATATTATTGTTGACCTCTATATTGAAGTAATATATTGTGGATCCTTTTCCGTATTGAACTAATGTATTGTGGACACTTCTGTATTGAACTAGTGTATTGTAGACCCTTTATCCATATTGAAGTAATATATTGTGAACCGTTTCCATATTGAACTAATGTATAGTGGACCCTTTATCCATAATAAAGTATATTGTGGACACTTCTGTATTGAACGGATATATTGTGGACCGCAATCCATTTTAAACTAATATATTATGGAGCCTTTTCCTTATTGAACTTATAATTTTGTGGACCCTTTTCCATATTGAACTTATGTATTGTGGACATTTTTCCATATTAAACTAATATTTATTGTGGACACCTTTTCCATATTAAACTAATATATTGTGGACACTTTTCCATATTGTGGACCCTTTTCCATATTGAACTTATATATTGTGGACTTTTTTTTCCATATTGAACTAATGTGTTGTGGACACTTTTTTGTATTGGACTAATGTATTGTGGACCGTTTTCCGTATTGAACTAATGTATTGTGGATCCTTTATTCATATTGAATGGGTATATTGTGGACCGCAATACATATTTTTTATGTATTGAACTAATTGTATTGTGGATACTTTTCCGTATTGAACTGACATGTGGACACTTCTCTGTATTGAACTAATATATTGTGAACCCTTTTCCGTATTGAAGTAATATATTGTGGACTCTTTTCCATGTTGAACTTATGTATTGTGGACCTTATTCCATATTGAATTGATATATTGTAGACCGCAATCTATATTGAACTAATAAATTGTGGACCTTTTACCGTATTGAACTTATTTATTGTGGACCATTTTCCGTACTGAAGTAATTTATTGTGGACCCTTTTCTGTATTGAAGTAATGTATTGTGGACCCTTTTCCATATTGAACTAATATGTTGTGGACCCTTTTCCATATTATTGACCTTATGTATTGTGGACCTCTATCCATATTGACTAATGTATTGTGGACACTTTTTTGTATTGAACTAATGTATTGTGGATCATTTTCCGTATTGAACAGATATATTGTGGACCTCATTGTGGACCCTTTTCCGTATTGAACTAATGTATTGTGGACACTTCTGTATTGAACTAATGTATTGTGGATCATTTTCCGTATTGAACAGATATATTGTGGACCTCTATATTGAAGTAATATATTGTGGACCCTTTTCCGTATTGAACTTATTTATTGTGGACCCTTTTCCGTACTGAACTAATGTATTGTGGACCCTTTCCTGCATTGAAGTAATGTGTTGTGGACCCTTTTCCATATTGAACTTATATATTGTGGACCCTTTTCCATATTGAACTTATGTATTGTGGACACTATCCATATTGAACTAATATATTGTGGAGCCTTTTCCTTATTGAACTAATGTATTGTGGACCCTTTTCCGTATTGAACTAATGTATTGTGGACACTTTTCTGTGTTGAACTAACATATTGTGGACCCTTTTCTGTATTGAATTAATGTATTGTGGACCCTTTATTCATTTTGAATGGGTATATTGTGGACCGCAATCCATATTGAACTAATATATTGTGGACACTTTACCGTACTGAACTAATGTATTGTGGATCCTTTTCCATATTGAACTTATAATTGTGGACCTTTTTCCATATTGAACTAATGCATTGTGGACACTTCCATATTGAAGTAATAATTATATTGTGGACCTTTTTCCATATTAAACTAATATATTGTGGACACTTTACCGTACTGAACTAATGTATTGTGGATACTTTTCCGTATTGAAGTAATATATTGTGGACCCTTATGTGTTGTGGACCCTTTTCCATATTTAACTTATGTATTGAACTAATTGTATTGTGGATACTTTTCCGTATTGAACATACATTGTGGACACTTCTCTGTATTGAACTAATATATTGTGGACCCTTTTCCGTATTGAAGTAATATATTGTGTACCCTTTTCCATAGTGAACGGATATATTGTGGACCTCTATCCAAATTAAAGTAATATATTATGTACCCTTTTTCTTATTGAACTAATATATTGTGGACCTTTATTCAGAGCGGTAAACAATTCAGTATTAGGATGCTACGGTAGTGATCGCTTAGCCAGAGGATTCTGTTTAGTGAAGTTTGGGTTGGGGTCGAACAAAGACCTAACGCAAAAACTAGGAGAAAGTCAAAGTATACAAAATGACATACGTACGTCCAAACATATATATAAATAAACAAACATCCCCGATTTTCAATTGTGTTCCCTCTGTAAGTGTCTCGCTCGCTCGCCGACTAAATATTTGTGTAGTATAATTATTTGTCTTAATTTTAAGTTAGGTTTTATCTGTGTAGTCTAATGCAATTTCATTTTGTGTGTGTTTATGTGTTCAGAATTTTGAAGGGGACGTTGTGGATGTTGTGAATACTATCTGAAAGATGAATAGGATGCAAGCGTCAAGTATGAAGTTCTGTTTTCACCGGAGAACTCTCCATGCAGTGATAACAATGATCAAGCAATATTCACACAGAATCTTTATTTTATTGGACGAAGTGATTTCTTTTTTCAAATGTTTCAAAATTTTTATGGTGCAAGATCACCTTTTTTTTTGGTCATTATACTTTTGTTTTACGTATGATAAATATTTGAAATAATAGGCAATATGAAAGATATACGCAGGCTATCTACTATTGTAATAACCAGCGTAGTATACTTTTGATATACTCAAGTTATACATATGTGTAGTATACTTTTGATATACTTAAGTTATACATATGGTATACTTATGGTTTACATATGGTTTACACCAGTAGTATACTTTTGTTATATCAATGTTATACACACCTGTGTAAACCGGTACCTATACACAGGAGAAACACTGGTGTATACTAGATGAGTGACCCTGGTGTTTCTCATATGTATAACAAAGTTATCCTTATGTTATACACCGGTGTATACTGAAGTATTTGCATGGTGAAGGAAACTTTGCCCTGGGCTGCTTAATGTTTCCGTTGTAAACAACCATCTAAGTAACTATTGCTGAATGCATATGTGGGGCATTATACTAGTCCATAGGTTTGATAGCCTAGCTCTGGAATTGGTGAATTGTAGACCTAGTGTTCTTGATTTGAAACTTGGGAATTATATAGACTCCTAGTGCCTGTGAACTACTAATCTGCATCAATGGGGCCATTATGAACATTATTATTATACTCTCTTAGTAATCGTTTCTGGCTCATTACGGACCTACTCCAATTATAGAATACAATACATACCTTCTATTCTGTTATTTCACCCTAGTGATAGGGGCATATATGCTCTAGTTGACACTATCTCACAATCTGGCAACTATAGTTACCGCTTGCTAAATAGCTGTCATAGCTAACACACATCACCTTACTGCTTACCGTTTACTCGTGTTGTAATAATAGCTACGACCCATACTAGCATATATGACATAGCTCTGGAACAAGGAGAACTAATTGGATAGCCCGACTTCAAGAGTGGTCTGCGTTTTGTTTTGTGTCGGTACTGTAGTCTAGGTGGGCGGAGTCCGACTTTCCGGTATCTATGGTAGCTAAAAAAAATATAAACAATGGTTAGTTGATGCCATTCATTTAATTGTTACTACGTCATGGTCTGAATACTATATTATTTGCAAAGTATTTTTCAACCTCCTATATATTTTCTTTTATACAGTACATTATTTGTTACTGCAGGTGAGTCCTCCATAGTGGCTACCTGACAGCACACCCCGTACTCTTAGTCTCTCGTAACCAGACCGCTTCGCGAGTAAAGGGTCTGTAGACACTGGCGCTTTGGAGAAACAAGTACAGGTTTAAAAAGACAAGAAAATGGATATTTATAATAGTTAAAGTGACAATAAGCGAATCCTGATTCGTCAAAAAAGAGCGGGCAAGAAAAGAGAATGGGGAAGAGACAACTGTAATTGTTTTAACTTAAACAACTATAAGTGATGTAATGTTAACTTTTAAGGCACATCTCTTTTCTTCTAGAGACTGGAGGTCATAGCTAGTCTTCAATCTCATGACCTATGCAGAGAGCATCAGCATTATAATTTTGAAATACAGGTTGATACTTGACTGTAATTATAATCTTGAAGCATGAGAAAAACCCATCGAGCCAGCCTGCCAGATTTTTGCTAGGATGAAGTCAGAGAGAGAAAGCATGATGATAATTGTCAAATATAAAAAAAGTACTAAAAGAAGAAATGTTGTCCTGATGCAACTTAGCAAGTACTTCAATTTTGTAGCACAAATTATAGCAAGTTTAGTTGCTCACAAAAACAAACCGTTTAGCATGATTCTCCAGATGACTTGCTTACAGAGCTGACAGCACTCCCAGTATTAAATTTTACCTTATAACCACATTTCTAAAGCTTACAGTCCTTTGGTTGTAAACTAACAAGAATCATATGATTTTCATTATAAATTGACTTGATTATTCTCGTTATATCCCTTTAGTATTATTTTTATTGCTTATATTATTCGAGAATTATTCCACTATGCTATTTCGTGTCTATTATTCTAGAAAAAATGCTAGCATAATGTGGCTGGGTCTAGTCACCTGTCGATGCAGGTAAAAGTTTTATTATACTAATAAATATAATCTTTACACTCAAGTTCATTATTTTATTGAATTAGAAATAAAAAAAAACTTTTACTACAACTTTAAATTAATTATCAATGTAGTCTCCTTATTTTAGATCTAAAAAATTAATATACAAGTATAAAACTTTAAAGAAGTGTTTCACACAATTCTGTGCTGCTGACAAACATATGATATTTTCGAGACAGTAGTTCATGACAGTGCCGGCAACATTGTCTAATCTCTGCGGTGTTATGTTCTTGATGAAATTCTTTATTTTCAATTTTTGGAACATTTCCATAATCTTTTTTACATACTCTCTGGAATGATTAATAAAAATATCATAATGATAATAAGTTAATTTAATCACACTGTCATAATGACATATTACTATTATATATAAATCATATCATTTCTATCACTAACACAATAGGACTATTTTGAAAAGAAAACATTTCTAGAGAATGTCAAGTGGTTAACCAGTTAAGTGCTAGCACAAATGGCAAGCAAGCCATTGCGCAAAAGTAATTCAAACAGCAAAGGAGCTAAAGTTATGTGACAATAATTTAATTTTGCTTTCACAAAATTTGTGTGCAAAAAAACAACAACACGAAAAAAAACAACACATAGTCACGTTCATGTATTTAGGATACTTCATGTTTCTCCACTTGTCTGGTAGAGGATATGGCTAAATGTTCTTATGGCTAAATGTCCTATATCTTAGAACCTTTAGCCCTATCCTCCACAGGAAAGGCTGTGAAAGCATGAAATGTCCTAAATACATGACTACAGGAAATTCAAGTTTTTTCCTGTGCTAGTAATGTATACATTTTGTAAAAGGTTGTTGTAAGTGGAGATTATAATGGTGTACGATGATTAATAGCAGCATAGTTACATTATGCAACAAAGCTATGCTTGAATCTTAGTTTCTCGGTCAATAATTGATATGAACGCTCGGGCTGATTGATGGCCAGAGTTGATAATTTGAGCCCAACTATTTCACTCAATGCTTTGCCTAGAGTCCTACAAATAGTGATACCAAAAGCTAGTATATAATTTGAATATTATTGTTTCACACAATAACTTTGAATATTGTTTAGCTAATGAGTTGTTTTTTTGGATGCAAACTTGGACCAAAAATTGAAAACTTACACTAAGCTTAGGAAGTAATCATTTTTTCCATTATTTTCTACAAGTAACTGCAAGAAGCAATGTAGCCATAGACCATGTATTTTAGCACAACAAAAAAAAACTCAATTTTCCGGTGTAACAGTAGCTTTAGTAATAAAAAAGCTACATATTTTGACATGTGGTAAAGGTGTATAACTATAGGTATAGTAACTGCTCTCTGCAATAGTTTGACTTGGAAAACAACAGATTTTTAATGTAGTTTGGTGTTAGTTAAACATCTATTTTGTGCTATTCTTTAGCTGAGCAGTACCTGTAATATACAATACATTAACACACACTAGTTCAGGCCACACCCACTTTAATTAAAACCTACTTCAATAGTTCCAATTTATATGAAAGTGTAAAGATAAAATCATTGGTGAGCAAAAAAAAAGAAGGAAAATTGTCCAAAGATGGTATGCAGTGTAAAGATAAAGTAAGTTAAACAATTCAGTTCATCTCGCATATTATTCTTGTGCATTTGAAGTAAAGCTATATACCTAAATTATTTTACCTCAGTGTGAACAAACTTGGTGTTGAAAAGGTTCTTCGTGAAGCAGCTACAACAGTGCATTGCAGAACATGCTGCTCTGGTAGATCAGCAGAGATTTGCAAAAATAAATACTAACCACTAAGTGTTTATTTATTGATATTTAGGTAGTACAAATAGCTATAACACATAGTTTAGTTAACCTATTTAACAAAACTTTGACTGTGTGTATTTAAATAATATGTAAAATAATCAACATCATTAGTATCCTTAGTAGTGCAGAATAATACAGATTAAAAATTGGGTAATCATGAATTTGCCACGCCCACTAGCTTGAAAAACCTGTATGGCGATGAGCATAGCCGCCATTGTGGTTTCTATGTCCCTGCATGCTGTACATACCAATATAAGGCTTGCCTTTGTGTGTGTGACTTGACTATAGGACATTGGATTTTCAATAATAAAAACAATACTGTTGCATAGGGCATATAACTATGACAAACAGCACATTAGCCAGGAGAAATTGCCACCCGCACTATTCATTTGACAGTGAACTCCAGTAAGTTTGTAAGACCTATATATGTCCGCAAAAATTCAGATTCGGCAAAGACAACTTAATTAAAAAATTGAACAAATTTTTGAAATCATTTGGGTAAAGATTGGTAAACCTCAATCTATTCTGTTTAGTGGATGGGAAAGGGTTGACCTCCTGGAGAACTAAAAATGTAAGGGTCAAAGTACAAAGGACATCATAATGTATGTCTGCTCACATATTATTACAAACAAATATCTTCAAATCTCTATTGTGTTATCCCTGATAGTGTCTAGTTTGCTTCAATTGCTCATCAGTAATATTATTGTATTTACTACAGTCAACAGCTAAAAAGTTACTTCTTCAACTTACATTTTGACATGTAGGACAAGTCACTAGATTTTCAACTTTAGTTTTGCATACTGCACATATATCAGTATCAACATGACTTTTCTTATTGTTCAAAAGAAAATTCTCTTCAGATAAATCTATTATTTATATATTATTAGTAATTAAAATAAACACATGCTATACCAACTTACTGCAATTTTCTTCCCAATATTTATCGTTGCAAGGAGTGCACACGGGATGGAAACTTTGTATCCTTGGAATGTATGCTATATGCTCTTTCCCACACTTTGTGCACAAATTCTGCAAATTGAAGTTAATATTGGTGAAAATTTTCAGCAAACATGGCAATAAACTTTTTCAGGAGTTTCGTATTTTTTCAAAATTTGGTTTCCAAAAACAAAACAAATCTTTTAAATTTACAATTTGTATGAGGTATTTCTAACTGATGATACAAATTATTTCAATATTGGACATTCCAGGGTTTAATTAAATGAAATTTATAGGTTTATGCAAGTTACATTTATCCAGAATAAAAGTATGTTTTTTTAATAGACATAGCTAAGTATCTATTCTAACTTTCATATTATAGAGCTTTTATTACACTAGATTTTAGTCACTTCTTCATCATTCTTTCATAATATTAATTGTGTTGAAATTGGGTTAAAGTAGCAGATATTATATTATTAGCTAATGTTTGTCACAGATACTGTCCATGCAGTATGGTAAAAAATTTTATGACCCAGCAATTTTAAGTACAGTGTTTTTTTTTCTTCAGATTTAGCATTCCCAAGTGGTCCTAGAACACATTCAGCTTGTTCCAAGTGGCAACTTTTTTTTTTTAAAGTAACATCAAAAATGAATTCTTCATATCCATAAAAAAACTCTCTTACATAAAATACATGTAAACCTAATTATTTATGGAGCTGAACTTTTATTTGGCCACTATTTTAAAGTTTCACAATATTTCAGACTTCCAATTGGAAAAATAGTACCTTATACATAACCTATACTCATATGCTAGTTATATTGCATGTAAAAATATTTTTTATTGGAGCCGATCATTATCACGGCAGACATTTTGAAATTCCCCAGAGTTGCTCATAGTTGCCATTTGGGTAACCCAGTTGAATGTTTTAGGACCACTACGGGAACGCAAATCTGCAAAAATATTTCGTAGTACTTGAGATTACTAGTATGCACTTGCCTGTTGAATCCCTTACTGGAATAGGAGTGTTCTCTGTCATGAAAATCTCATTCTGGTGTGTTTAATGTTTCAAGTACTCAAAAGTACATCTATCATCACTTAGTTCCAGAGATTTAAACTAGCAAACCAAATTTTAAGAATTTTTGATTTGTTAAATTTGTGCATATATTATATTCACAAAAAGTTCTTATAGTCCCGCAAACAAATAAACAAATGCTTAATGTACAGGGTTTTTACTACCATGTAACTCCAACAAAGTAGCATGACCAGATTTGTAGTATACTTTTAATTTTTGCTGGCTCAATTGTTTATACAGCAACTGCAAGGTTCTGTACAAGACCCTGAACAAGAGACCAAACATTAATAGTATCATGTGAAGGTGCAAACTAATGTTATTATCATTATATTCCACCTACCTGTGCTGTACACTTGTGTGAAACTGGGGTTTATACCATATACAGTCAAAACTTCTGGTTTGCTATTTCATAAGTTGACAACTTAAATGATGTCAAAAGAGTAATAAAATTAGGGGTGGGAGCAGTTGGAAGTAAGAATTTGAAAGTAAACAGTCATAAGCATTAGCAACTAAATTAGCAGCTCCCAGAGGTCACTAAAAGCAGTCACATCTTTGAAATTTTTTTATTCAATTAACTAACCTATGCTAAGAGTAATAATACTTCAGAAATTTAGTTGTGTTGAGACTGTGGCAATACCAGGGTTCTTGATAAGTCATGGTAACAAATGAAATTAATAAATTGTTTCAATATAGTTCAATGGCATGTTTTAAAAAGCTTAATAAAATGATTTTGGGGTTTCAATGGCATAATAATTGTGGTTCGTTTAGTTTTGAAACAAGAAAGTGGTAAAGACAGAAAGAAAGGGACTTCATTTATTACGAAGCCCAAAAAACTTAATTAAAAAAATCTCAGGACATATGACTTTAGCAATTATACTCTCACTAATTAGCAATAGCATACTTACCTTATTACAGGATTGACATAAAGTAGCAGAGAACTGAATATATTTTTTGCATTCAATACATACTCTGCTTTCTTCATGTGGTTCAATATTTCTTCCAAATGTCAATTGGTTTACATTTAACTCTGCTTTTGTCTGTATATATATATAATATACATATAACCCTCAAATCAATACAATAATTGGTAAGTATAATATTAAGGAAGCTAGACAGTCCCTAGTCTACAACACTATCTAAATTAGTCATGCTATTTTATTGAACAAGTAATTAGCCCTACTGGTACCATTTCAGTATTAGTTATAAAAAGATTGTAAATGTGTGCAAGTAGAATAATTAAGTGACATTAAGTTACGAATTGTTGTAGATCATTCCCGAACTTAGTAGAAATTTGTACTGCACCCTACACCTTCCTGAACATTTTAACATGTATACTAGTGGTGTGCTTGAGCACAAATGGCAAGCGAGCCTTAAACTACACTATTGTTATTCAAACTACTAAAATAAAGTCGATTTGTTAAATTACGCATATATACGGTAAAGGCGATTCAATGCCATAGTAACCACTCCCCGCAACTGTTTGAATTGAAAAAGAAGCAACAAAATCAAGTCACGTTATTTAAAATTTTCTTTGTGATATTCTTAATAGTAGTTGTAACGCACAATACTTTCACACAACTGAACATACCTACGCAAGACTTACCTTCGTGGTTCGTCTAGTGGACAATGAATTGTCAAGTAAATGCTGTTGAGTAGTGCTTATAACTGTGACAAATAGTGTATTAACTTACCACCGCCACTAACTCGAATAGAAATGGAGCTCCCATAAGTTTTTGAGTTTTAACTGCACCCGCAAAAGAATTCAAAGCGGTAAACAATTCAATTTCTAAGGTGATACGGGTAATCGTCGCTAAACCGGAGAATTCTGTTTAGTGAAGTTTGGGACGGGGTCGAACGCCGAGCGAACACAAAATTACGGAGGGTCAAAGTACAAAATGACATACATACATCCAAACATATATATAAATAAATTAATAAATAAACAAACATCCCCAATTTTCAATTGTGTTACCCCTGTAAGTGTCTAGCTCGCTACGCTCGCTCGCCAATTACACTGTATAAGTCAAGGCATACAATACAGTAGGGAAACTTAATGCGTAGAAGTCTAGAGGCTTTACACACTCTTTCTAGGCAGCCTATTCAGAGATGGTTAGAGCAGTTGACAAATACAAAAAATATGCAAGTTGCATATTATTACAGAATGTGTTGGGAATGAATTTGAATAATGCATACAATGTACCTAAACAATATACATGAATAAGAAAATGGATAATATGTATGAGATATTTATGGTGCTGTATTGCAAAGAGCAAGCAAACTGTTTATTTCTATGATAAAAACTTACCTTTGAAATTACAATCATACAGAAACCACCTAAGGGCATAACTGATAGAAATAAGTTAAAAAGAGATAAAATCACTGCAGAAAGTGCCAAATAGCTTTGATGAGTTGTATTTCCACAAGAATCTAATAATTTAAACATGAATATAATCATCAGATGATAGACATAATCACTTTATTATCATGTAACGCTTTACCTTGGACTTGTGTAGCATGGTAAATAATCCATAATGCCCAGGTTATGAAGCAAATCACAGTACAGATAGTATGAAATATAATTGTCAACTTTAGAACATATTCTGTAAAAATATATTTTAAAAATGATATGTCTTATTGAATTGATTAGGTAAATTTAGTAATAGTGTGAATCAAATTGCTCTATTTATACTTACTTCATGCGGTTATAAAGGATTTAATGATTAGAATAAAACTTGGCCTGGAATGTGTATACTTTAATTGTGTGATTTGCATTGAACTAACCTTGCTATATAAACAATGAAAAATGTGGTACACTATATATGGTGTCATATAAACTTTCATGTTTTTACGACTGACATTTTAAAGGGTCACTGCAATGGTTTTATTTTGTTGCAAATACCATGAAAAGACCTCTCACATGTTGTATAATATTATGGCCTTAGTTGCAAGTAGGCTTCATGATGATGCAAATAAGGTTTGCTGTCTAGTTATTTTTGCTTTAACAATTGACTCTGACAGTACAAAGAGTGAGAAGTGCATGGAGTAAATCCAGCAGCCATAGTTGTTCAGAAACCAGAGTATATTTTTTAATCTGGAAGAAAATGTGATCATGAAGGTCATTCATTTTTTGGCTGAATCAGTACAATCAAAAGCAGCATATTTGCAGGAGACAAATGATTCTGATGAATGTGCTTTACTTAAGCTTCCAGATTCGGTAAGCAATCACAAAAGAATTTATGACTAGACTATAACCACTAGTGCTATCTTGGTTACTAAAAAAGTACTTTCATCTTATTTGCAGAATTTTTTTAACACTGCAGTTACCCTTTAGTACTTTTAAATCAAATTGTTTTAGTCAACTCACATAGATGCATGCATATCTTATATATTTGTAAATAGTACTGGAAATGGCAATTATTTTATGTAACTTATAAGCCATATAAAGTTGGCTAGCTTTGTGACAGATGTATTACACCAATACCTAAAATGGTATACCAAATAATGAGAGCTAGTATAAGACACACTATTACTTTTCAGCTAATTAAGTTCATAAGTGAGTGTATTTTGTCTTCAGAATGACACAAGATGAGGAATATACTTTGACTTAGTGTATAGTATAGCTGTTGAAAGTCAAAAATAGACAAACACAGAAAAAACAGTTAGTATTTAAGATGGCAGGAGAATAATTGTGGGTGGAGGAATGAGAAGTGAGACAGAGAAGATGACAGACAAGAGAAAGACAGAGAAAGAGATGAAGACAGAGAGAAGATAGAAGAGACATTTATGTGGGTATTATAAGCATTGTGTATGTATTTCTGTATTTTGTTATTTTAGTGTAGGCGCAGGTCATGTTGTGTATTTTGTGTCCGGATGTATTCCGTGGATCACACCCCCATTTATATGTGTGCATGCTTGACTTGGAACTTATAAACCCTAGTCACGCATGCGTCATTCAGTTTCCCTAATGCTGAATTTGTGACTTCAGTGAAAGGGCTAGCTACCTTGGAGAACTCTGGTGGCAGCGGTCATCAGAGTATCTAAGTAATCGGAGTCTTTGGTGGCTTACCTTTATCGTTGAGTGCCGAGCTCTGCCTGTGGACCGTGGTGTCAGCATTTAACCCACAATTGGTGGCATTTTAACCCACAATAATAAGTTTCCTAAAAATAGTGTTGGAAATAATTTGAGATCTTCTATCTGATTGAGTGAATTTGAACATAGTTGGGTTATTTTTGTTGTAATCATATTCTTAATTAATCACTATTACATACATTGTTTCATTTTCACTAGTGAATTTAATATATATTTCATAACAGATAAACTTACTGGAATTGATGGACACTTCAGAATCAGTATTGGAACTTGTTTGGCTTTGCATGGTATTATCATGACATCTCAATGAAGTATGGATTTCTTTAATAACAAATGAACGTTACCATAACTAAATTAACTAGAGCACTAAAAGTGCACACTCTCAGTGTTAGTTTATAAAATACAATAATTTGTAAAGGAGTCTACTATTGTGGAATAACAAAGTTCTTAAAATTTCAGCATTTAACAATAACAGTTTTGTTCTATTTATGAATTATTCAAACAGGGACTTTATTATTGGCCTGCTTGCATTTATGGGATTCTTCAGGAATTTAATTGGCATGAACATTTAGAATCAATACTTCTGCACTCCTGGGACTGATCCACACTTTCTAAAGTCAGTTTACTGCTAGATACTCTGCCATACGATTTTAATAACTTTCTGAGGACTTCATGGCATTCTCTGGCTTTAGTATTAACCTTGGCTATAGAAAAAATAGCCACAAGAACTTTTCAACTTTCTGACACGCACGCTACATAAACACTTTGGCACACGTTTTTGAGACCAGGCATACTTGAAAATTCTGTTGAAACTTTTAGCGTTTATGCTCACCTGGCAGAGCCAGTATGCCTGTGCACTAAGCAGGCAATGTAAGCCGTGCAAGCAAAGCTCCTGAATGGGCTGGGAAGTAGCAGGAGAACAGGATTTTCCTCATAGCAAGTGGTGTGGGCACCCAAAGTCCCACCTGGACCATTGTTTGATTAGCACATACAAAATTTATAAAAAAAATTGATAGTGTATTCTTGCTTATGAATTTTTGTAAAAACATGTAGACTTTGTATTAATTTAATAGGAACTATACAAATGCTGAAGTTAGGCTATATGACATTCATTAGAGCTTTACAATGGCTTTTTTCGCAGCTAGTTTATTATGTCGATGTACAGCATCTATCACAGAATTTGACTGCTTATAGGTTATCAAACATTATTGGCAGAATAAGCTCTAGCTGATGATGAGGCTTTAAGAGTATGGCATTTATGCTTGCCTGGTTATGCTATGAATTAATATAAAAAGCTCGTTGAAATACATATTAGGTAATAAAATATCCCCAACAAACACTGCCTGAAAAGTGTTTATTGACAACCAAAACAAAATCGTAAATTAGTGTATAATGTGTTGACATCATGCTTTGATTTTAGAGATTACTGAAAATTAATCATTAACTAGTGATGTGCTTCAGCATAAATGGCGAGCAAGCCTAAAGATTATACTATTTTTATATGAATGATTTTGACTTCTAACACCGAAGCTACTGAAAATAAGGTCCAGTTTTTTTAATTTCGCATACACTTCAGTGCCATAGTAACAACTCTCTGCAACTGCTTGAATTGAAGGAAAAAAACAACAACAAAACAATACGCGTTATTTAAACATTTTCTTTGTGATATTCTTTAGCTAAGTAGTGGTTGTAACAATACACAATGTTTTGACACAACTGGACATGCACCTACACAGACTTACCTTAGCGGTAGTCTAGTGGACAATGTATTTTCAAGTAAATACTGTTGCGCATGGCTTATAACCATGACAAAGAGCGCATTGACTTACCACCGCCACTAACTCGAATAGAAATGGAAGTCCCTTAAGTTTTCAAGTTTTAACTGCACCCGCAAAAGAATTCAAAACTGTAAACAATTCAATTTCTAGGGTGATACGGGTACTGATCGATAAACCAGAGGATTCTGTTTAGTGCAATTTGGGACGGGGTCGACCACATAACTAACACAAAAACGCGAGGGTCAAAGTACAAAATGACATACATACGTCCATACATATATACAAATAAATAAACTAGTGGTGTGCTTGAGCACAAATGGCAAGCGAGCCTTAAACTACACTATTGTTAAAATGATTGATTTTAAAAACTAACACTCAAGCTACTAAAATAAAGTCGAGTTTTTAAATTATGTATGCGGTAAAGGGGCTTCAATGCCATAGTAACCGCTCCCCTCAACTGTTTGAATTGAAAAAGAAGCAACAAAATCAAGTCACGTTATTTAAAGTTTTCTTTGTGACATTCTTAATAGTAATTGTAACGCACAATACTTTCACACAACTGAACATACCTACGCAAGACTTACCTTCGTGGTTTGTCTAGTGGACAATGAATTTACAAGTAATGCTGTTGAGTAGGGCTTATAACTATGACAAATAGCGACTAACTCGAATAGAAATGGAGCTCCCATAAGTTTTTACGTTTTAACTGCACCCGCAAAAGAATTCAAAGCGGTATATAATTCAATTTCTAAGGTGATACGGGTAATGGTCGCTGTGGGTCTGCGCAGCTCGCCTCAGCGCTCTTTCACTTAGTTCGACGGGCAAGCCACACAGGGTCGCTGCCACCAGAGTCCTCCCAACCAAGCTGACAGAGTTTTACGTTTGAGTGATTAAAAAGTTAGGCATGGGAGAACTGAACAGACGCATGCGTGGCTGGGCTTATAAATGTTCCGACGGCCACGCATGCGCACATATACAATGCCACGTCCAATGCACCGAAATAACGCACACACAATGATACACAAAATAACGCACAACATTAAATTATTCCAGTTGACGCACAACACATACACAATGCCTACATGCACACACAAAAATATGATTATGGATGTTCTTCTCTTTTCTTCTTCTTTCACTTCTCTTCTTTCTTCCTCTCTCTTGCCTTCTCTATCTTCTCCAGACCCACATCACCCCCGCCCAAGCTCGAACCTCCGGGTCGAGCTGACAACACCGGGTCTGGTCCTGATTTCACATTCCAGGACTGTCTGGAAAAACCATCTGCGTTGCAGTTTTCTGAGCCGGGTCTGTGGACAATCTTGATGGGTCTATCCTGGAGAGTTAAGGCGAATCTTAATAAACGTCAGTTGAGTCCTTTACCATCTTGCAGAGCGAGGCATGCCCTGTGATCTGTCACCACGGTGAGTTCTTTAGCATAGACTAGCGTCTCGAAATGTTTTACGGCAGACACGATTGCCAAACTCTCTAACTCTGTGACAGAGTAATTCTTTTCTGCAGGTCGGAGTTGACGGCTGTAGAAAGCAGTCGGGATTTCTTCCCCATCACGTTGTACATGGAGGCATGCACCGATGCCATCACCAGAAGCATCAGTGTATAGCACGAAATTGTCATCTGGACTAGGAACACATAGCGCAACGTTATCAGCCAACAATGACCTCAACTTACCGAATGCCATGATCATCCCCCGTGTCCACTCCACCTGCTGGGGAGCGCGCAGAGAGACAGAGGGAGTGAGAAGGGCAGATAGGCTACCAAATCCCTTGATGAACCGTCTATAGTAGGACATGGCACCCAAAAAGGAATGCATTTCCTTCTTTGTGTGGGGTTGGGCAAACTTAAGGAGGGCCTGTACTCTACATTCCGGTATGGAAATGTCACCACCTCCTATCCTATGGCCTAGATAGGTCAAGTACTTTCGACCAAACACACACTTTCTTTTCTTAATAGTCAAACCAGCCTCACCTAAACATTGTATCACACTTTTGAGATCATGCATGTGTTGATCCCAAGATTCACTGAATATAACCACGTCATCAATGTAATTGCATGCAAATGTTTCACAGGCTCAAGGACAACTTCAACAGCTGCCTAAAAAATGGCAGGTGCATTCTTCAGCCCAAAGGGCATCCCGAACAAATTTATATTTTCCTAGGGGGCATACAAATGTGGTTAAATCACTAGATTCAGGGTCCATCAGGATCTGATTAAACCCAGCTGTCAAATCCAGAGTGGACAGACAGCCACATTGACCCACTTTCCGGAGTATCTCATCCAGGGAAGGCACCCAGTACCTTACAAGGGGTGTGACGGCATTCAACTGGCGGAAATCAACACATATCCGCACTGAGCCATCCTTTTTGCGGACAGGAACTAGAGGAGAGGACCACAAGGAAGTCGACTTAACTATAATACCCTCCTCTAACAGTTTAGATAGCTCAGATTTTACAGCACTCTCAATGCCAACAGGTATATTGCGTCCCTGCTGGGTGACAGGTACAGCATTATCAGACAATAAGATGTAACACTTAGCACTCATACATAACCCAGGTTTCTCACGAAAATATTCTGCCACTTCACTAAGCACAATATTTATATCTCTGGAGTTGAAACCAGGGCATTTATCTGAGCAAAGAAGGGGAGTAGCTACTCTCCAGCAATGTGCCGACGTCCTCCGCCACCAACGTGACAGCTTTAACACTTAGGGGTCTGTCCATGTAGGACTTCAAGTTATTAATGTGGGCTAATCTGGTTGGGTGGTTCTTGCCCTTGGAAACCTTGAAGGTAACCTTGGACACCCTGTCAGTTATACTGTAAGGGCCCTCCCACGAAGCCTGAAGGGCAGAGTGGCAGCCGGGAATCCTCATAAGGACCTTGTCGCCCACATTCAACTCTATCGCACTTGCCTTTGTTATACGTGCACACTCGGCTATCGATAGCATTGGCTTCAGTAGCTGAAGCAAAGTCATGTATCATGGCCAGCTGATCATTTAACCTGATTAACCACTCCTCAACGTCAACATTGCCTAGATGTTTCTCCATCCAACCACTATATAACATTTCCAAAGGACCAACAGCTTCCCTCCCAAACACAATCATATGAGGGGAATAGCCTAGGTCTCTATTGGGTATTTGCCTTAATGCAAAAAGAGCCAAGGGCAGAAACTCTACCCAATCAAAGCCAGCATCCACAGCCTTAGCCAACATCGGCTTCAAAGTGCCGTGAAGCCGCTCGACGACTCCATTTGACTGGGGTCTATATGGGGAAGTCTGAATGGCATCAATACCAAGCATGGAACAAAGGGCGGACATTAACTTGGAAAGAAACACAGAACCTCTATCTGAGAGAATCTTAAGAGGAATGCTAGTCCTAGAAATAATCTGAATCAGACATTGGGCTGCCTCCTCAGCAGAGGCAGTCCTCATGGGTATAGCCTCTGGCCAACGACTAGCCATGCAAACAGAAGTCAGCATATACTTAGCACCTCGTTTCCCTTTGGGGAGGGGCCCAACCAAGTCTATGGCAACAGATTCAAACGGAACTGTAAGGATAGAACGTTCTACCATGAGTGCTTTCTTGTTGCCGGCCTGATTGATACGGAGACACACATCACAACTTTTAACGAATTTCACAATGTCTCCATGAATACCTGGCCACACAAATCTGGAATTTAAAAGTCTCCTCATCCCTCTAATGCCAGTATGGGCAGTGTTATCATGTGCAAGCTGCAAAGCCTTTACACGTTTAGAGAGGGGAAGTACAATTCTCACACGTTCATTATTAAACTTATCAAGAGAGGTATGTACTAGAACACCACTATTCAACCAAGAGTAACCGTTCATGTTATGATCTGCAAGCTCCCTAATGGAGGCTAAAGTACTGTCTTCCATAACCTCTTGTATCAAAGATCCCACACTAACATTATCAAGCAAGGAAGGTGTCACCAATTGCAAGGCATTTGGTACATCAGAATTGCTAGCAACATCAGAGTCATCAGCACCATGTGCACTATTTACACGCTCAGAACTACTATGTGAAGGAGAGTTTACAACATTAGAGACAGGAACACTTTGAGAATCACTAATTACATTAGACTCAGGAATAATACTAGAGTCGCTAACTACACCAGTTTCACCATTAACAGCAACATCAGTGGGGTTTGAGACTTGGCTTATCTGCACCACTTCCATGTTTGCTTCAGAGCCATCATCAAGCCCATATACAGAAGGAACAGCACCGTCTGCCGAAGGAACACAATCATCAACCGCAGCATTCTGCTCAATACCGACCGATATATTTGCCAGTCTCTCCCACTCATCAGAGAAACGAGAGGGTTCTGCTTCACTCACATCATTATCATGCTTCACTCTCGTGGCTTCCTTTCTAGACTTAGTCTTAGATCTAGTGACCATTCCGACCACACGGCTCTCCTGGTTAGCAGCAGAGCTCTGTGGGGTCTTACTTGCCCCATTCAAGGTGCTGCCAGAGCAGGCATCATCTTGAGATGATGTCTGGATGCCTGGGGTATCACCAGGGTGCCCTGCCTCCCCCTCGCTGGAGTGCGAGGTGGAAGCAGCATCCAAAAGAAGCCTTGATGCCATGTCTCCATCCATAGGGACAGAGAATAGCACCCTGCTGCATAGGTCATCCTCATGGGCAACCGCTACAATAGACATAAACGATTTACCATGATATTCAAAATCGACCTTTGCAGTTTGGAGCCACTGAGGCTCACCATTCCAACCCTTTACCTGGACCCAATCACCCAACAACTGGTTCTCATAGATGAAGCAAGCAGGCACAATGGTGATCTCAGCAACAGTGTCAGGGACAATCTGGCATTGCAGACCATTGACCTTCCCTTCCACGTGGGCTGCACCCTCTTGCACTGCCACCCAGTTTGCATTATATGTACGGGTCCCTATTCTGATGTTCATTCTTTTGTTGTTATTGTCTTTACTGTCGCCATGCACATTAGCACCAGATTTATTCTTATGCGGGCACTCAGGGGTTTTGTGGCCTGGCTCATTGCAGGTAAAACACACTATACCAGAAGCTTTAGGAGCACTGTACACATTACTACAACTATTTCTAAACCTACATTCAAAGGATCTATGGCCAAAATTGTGGCAAACATAACATTGAATGGCCCTATACCCACCACCACCATAGCTGGGGGCAGAGGGCTTGACACTCGATCTCTCAGGCTCAGTTGTCTGAAAGGATAGGGCAACTCTATTTAAATCTAATCTCTCGAGCATCTAGCAAAGTTCGCTGGTGAGCTGGCCGTAAGGCCCTATAGATAGCCGTAGCAAGAAAAAGCAACACTTCACCTTTATCATGTGTAGCCATACTAACAGAATCTATCAAACCTTTCAAGTACATGTAAGATTCCAGCGAGTTCATTGATTTGGTGTGACTATCAAACTCAGAGATAAGCTTAATGCCAAGAGAAATTTTACTCGAGCCTAAACCATCAATTAAGAGCTCTTTCAATTCAGAGTAGGTAAACTCATCTCGATCTATAGAGGCAACTAGATGTGTAGCCTCCTTCGATTGTAGCTTCTGTAATAGAATTATCTTAAACCTTGCTCGTGGGCAGCCTATATCGACCAGGTCTGCCTCAAGCTTCATAATGTACTTTACAATGTCTGTACCCTCTTTGTGGGGGGCCAAGGCAGTAATTTGCCGGTTGAGTTCAGCATTAGAAGAATCACCAGACGGCCTGCCAGAAGGACCAAAAGTCCTCATAAACTCACTAAAAGAATGCATCATGGAAATAACATCACCAGGACTAATACTATCACTATTACTAGAACGGTTAGTGTTAGGACCAGAAGGGACTTCACCACGCAACACAGTATCCTCAGGGCTATCAATATCCCTAGCAACACCATTGTTTCCACCATATTCACTACGACCGTCCATGACAGAACTCAGCTGATTAGATAAAACAGACTTATTCTCTTTACTAAAATGTTTCTTAAACCTCACTTTGCTTGGAAGCACACTAACGGGTCCGTCTGAGGATCTATCGAGGTCTTTTTCTTACAGGCTCTGTCTCTCTGCTCCCTCCTATTCATCAACAGGCTTTGTATTCACAGAGAAATCTGCACGACACACAGGGCAGAGAACAAAGTCAACCAAACAGTCACAACTACAAATGTTCGACCAAACAGTCACAATATAAACGTTCAACCAAACAGTCACCATACAGTGAACCACACAATGACACCAGGATTCCAGTCCAAACAGAAGAGAGGTGTCCAGCCGTCTGTTAACACGGAAATGGGCAGCCACTTCAGTCCGGGAGGAAGAAGAAGGCACGTCGATGGCGAGGTTGGGTCAGAGAGTCGATGGTTAAGTCGGTTTCCATACCGCTGCCACCAATTGTGGGTCTGCGCAGCTCGCCTCAGCGCTCTGTCACTTAGTTCGACGGGCAAGCCACACAGGGTCGCTGCCACCAGAGTCCTCCCAACCAAGCTGACAGAGAGTGATTAAAAAGTTAGGCATGGGAGAACTGAACAGACGCATGCGTGGCTGGGCTTATAAATGTTCCGACGGCCACGCATGCGCACATATACAATGCCACGTCAAATGCACCGAAATAACGCACACACAATGATACACAAAATAATGCACAACATTAAATTATTCCAGTTGACGCACAACACATACACAATGCCTACATGCACACACAAAAATATGATTATGGATGTTTTTCTCTTTTCTTCTTCTTTCACTTCTCGTCTTTCTTCCTCTCTCTTGCCTTCTCTATCTTCTCCAGACCCACGTCGCTAAACCGGAGGATTCTGTTTAGTGAAGTTTGGAATGGGGTCGAACGCGGATTGAACACTGACCCTCCGTATTTTTGTGTTCGCTCCGCGTTCGACCCCGTCCCAAAATGACATACATACGTCCAAACATATATATAAATAAATAAACAAACATCCCCGATTTTTTATTGTGTTACCCCTGTAAGTGTCTCGCTCGCTACGCTCGCCCGCCAATTATTTTTACATGAACTTACCAAGAACAACTATATAAAACATTTTTTTGTGCTACTTTTTTTAATTTTGGGCTGATTTTTTGAGAAACACGAAGCTAATGGCTCTTGTGGTTAACACCACCTATCATCACATCATACTCACAAGATTTCACATTATGGTAATATGCGGTAGTTTTTCTTTATGCTGAAATGTTAATTGAGTGTTTATGAATAGAAGTTTCATGTGAAACTATCGGGAGCTTCACGAAAGACAGTGTTTACATATGCCATATTTATTGCACAGTTTAGCTAATTTGTAGTATTCCTGTATTGGTTTTTAAGTACTAATGTTTGATGTTGTTCATCACATTCAATTTCTTTCAACTGCCAGACAATATATCTCTCAGTTAATTGAACTAAAACTCTGAATTGTTGTTACATATAACTTACTATGAGAATTTAGGAGATAAGTTAAATAACTGCAACGGATATATCCAATTATTATTAAAATAGTTGATATCGATATTGAGATGTAGCCTACAGCTAAGTATGGAATGTCTTTCATTTCTGTAAACATGGAAGCTAAAGAATAACAACAGAAACATTTTTATAAATACACTACTGTACAATATTATTTAGAACTAATAATTATGATATAAAGTTAGTTGTTATGAACTTTACAAAAGTATTCCACTTGAGCTTCTTTTTAGTCAGCTAGTTAAAAAAAAATTGACTAAAATTTTATAGTAGTTCTGAGAAAATGATTCTATGATTGCATATTATTTAAATAGTTTCACAGACTTACACAGAAAGTTATACTGAAGCAATAATGTTGTGTCGTTGGTAAATGTTGTGACAGTAACAAATGATTGCTGTAAATTTAATCCCAAAGAATGAGTTGTATTTGGTGCCAATGCGATAATATTGTCAGTTTTATTGCCAATTAACCCAGTAGTAGAGCTCACATTACAAATATCGGCATCATATGGACATCTAATGAGTGGCGTACAATCACTTTTTCGTTCAAAAATGGATTTTCCTGAAGCCACTAAATGGATACATTATAAAAATTATTTGAAGAGATTCTCCAATATAAAAGGCACACAAATACTACTCACTATGTTATAATTATAAAGCTTAGTTTGTAAGTGTAAATAATTATTGCATGCCTAGTTATAATTTATATGTATATTAGTGACACTTGATATTGATAAATTCACTTTAATGTACCTCAAAATAAAGACCTGCAGATATTTTGAATGTAATTTGTAATAGTTCCTTGACAATAAAATCCATTTCTTAAATCAATCTATCTATTGGTTACTTTACATGGGTGATGATGTGCACCTCATAAGCATAACTCTGACTGTTATCAGCACTCCTTCAAATTAATTACACACTAAAAGTTCAGGAAAAAAGCTACCAAATTATATTATTAAACTGAAGGATAACACCATCAAATGAACTAATTGAATAAAATACAAATGCCAAAGACAAGATTTCTCATGAATAATAGTAAATGACTACAAGATACACAAAAGAGATGGTACAGATTGTACAGTAAATAGAGCCAAAGGATGTCAAAAAACAACAAATAAGACCAGGGAAGTATGGTGTACTCAAAAAAAGTTCAAAGTTTCGTACTTATACAATTTTTTTTCACTTTTAATTATAGAGAAAATTGCTTTTTTAAATGGTGGCATTTTAGCTAGCTTCACATTATCAAAAACTTATACATATTGGACATATTCTTTCTCTTTCACACACTTTTTAAAAACCAAACAAGTCACTAGGGATCACACCTAGGATCGCTAAATTAACAAGTATTCTAAACATTGAGCTTTGTTTACAAACAAGTATATTATTTCTTTACTTTGCAACTTCCATATTAGTGTTTGTGGATTTTCAAACTCTTGTTTCTGCCAATTAATCACTTTATAACTTCTTTCTCATGCTTTATAGACAAATTTTAGCATTGAATAAGTAATCTAGAATGACAGCCATTCTATCTGGACATTACAGTTAATGAATAGAAATTACTTGATTCAGTCATTCTCAGCTGAATAGAAATTTTCTTAATTCTAACAACCAATAATATTATCTTAATAGAGACTTAACCAAACAGTTCGACTCCATTTTTAAAACGTAATTTTATGGGTGGTCTACCATTTTTCTATGTATAATTTAACGACATACAACCTCTATAGCATGATTAAAACACACTTTCAATTTATCATGCTGCCAAGAAACTTAGCTACAGCGATATTAAAATTTCTTAAATAATGAATTAAATATTTTGGTCTAATACTAGGCTTAGTCACCAATTCATGATGTTAACTAGAGCTGCATGTGTAAATATGATGTCAAAGCAGAACACTTGCATATTTTATCATGCCTGTTAGTATCTTCAGATTCTTGTAATGTACAATGAACACTTTTCTCAAGTCCAACTAAAGATTCTCTCAAGTCTAACTAAAGATTCTACCATGAGCAATCTTGCTGCAATCGTCTTGTATGTGTGTCAATTAAGATATAAATTTTCCGAGATCTTTAAGATATAATTTAAGATTAAATAATATTGTAACAAAAATACTAGGTTTATTCTAAGGTAATTAAGCAATCTCTGACAAATAGGGGAGTATTTAGTAATTGTTATTGTGCATGCATATCTATCTCCAAAATAAAGAATTTATCTTTACAACTTTAAGCAGGCCAGGCCAGTATATTATTGTCTTTAGTAATCTTTATACATTGTACTTAAATGTACATTGTGAAATAATGACGAAATTTTAAACACTTACTCAATGATATGGAGGAAACCAGCAATTTTTCTTGATTAACTTCATTAATTTGATAAATTTCCACTGCATAATCATTAAGTGTGTTTACAGGAATTGAAATGTTAATAAGGCATAAGTCTTGTATGCACCCTGTAGAATTTATTGAGTATATAACTATTGAATTATTGATTTCAATCTCCACATTGTAAGTTAATGAGAATATGCAATTCAAATCTGCTGCCTACAACAAGAAAAAAAAAACATCAACAAAATATACCCATTAAACCTACATCATGGTATGACATGCCAGATTTGCATGGTCCAATGATATTTAAAGGGAGACTACGGTTAAACGATTTAAATTTTTTTGTTTTTCATTACATAAACCACACCCAATTCAGGAAATATAACATCAAGAAACAGGAATCAAATAAATAGGAAAAATGTCAAATTTTTTTGTGAACCATAATCTATACTTTCAAGAGAACAGCAACTCTGATCACTAAGTAGCAGTCTTGCTATAGAAACCATACAAATTATGAGTTGTTCATGATCTGATGTAATTTCAATGGGAAACTCAAAGCAATCCGGTAAACAGCTGAGAATACAGATGAATGCAAAACTACTGCGGGCAGTAAAATTATTTTTTGCTCACGTGAGTATGGCATGACTATAAGGGGCTTTATCAACAATCACTTACAATCATACGGCCCTAAAAACTAGCTTTTTCTGCATAAATCAGTCAAAACAAAAAACTCTGATACATTAAAGGGACTTAAAATGTCCAGTGCAACATTTTGATGCTTGTTTCAATCTTAGGGAAGGTGCCATTTTTGAGATCTGTGGAATGTATTTATAGTGGGGAAATTAAATAGTAAATTAACAGAATGGACACATGTTAATGAGGGACAGATCTAGCATTTGTACAGGGGGGGGGGGCTCCTTTAAAGGGGTGAAATAGCTATAGCTAGCGACTTATGGAAAAATGTTGGCTATATTGTATTTTCTATAAGACTATATTCTAATATTCATTCACACAATAGCTAATTAGCATTATAATGTGACAGTCCAGAACTGAAATGAATGAACTACTAGAATCAGGAAAACATAAGAGCAATACTAATTTACAAAGGTATTTATGTCTAGAATAAAGAAAATGAGCAAATAGTAAGAGTTGGTGAATATTTTTGCATGCTATGCTAACAATGCTAATCATTTTAGTAATTAATCTACTTGAAACATGCTCGTGGACAGAGTTCAAAGGTCACCTCACTCACATTCATACCTATAACAATCCATCCCTGTACAAATGACTAATCTGAATCCTGATATGCCATTGTTTATAAGTGTGTTGTTAATCTGCATCCTGATGGACAACAATGCAGGATCTGAAAGTATTTTATTTCTTGCAGAAAGAGATTTTGGAATCTTCAAATATAATTACCAACATACAGTGGCGGCGGAACTGGCCCGGCAGACCCGGCAAGTGCCGGACCAATATTTTTCATAAGTGCCTGACTAATTTTTTTCATAACTGCTTTTTCATAACTGCCTGATCATTTCAGTCTCTCCAGCGAGACAACTTACTTACTACTGGCTCTCGTTAGAGCGTTTTATACTTCATGCGCTTGCGCATGCGCATTGATATTTGTAGAATAGAACTGGGTACAAAACTACATAGCGATACTTACCAGTTGAAATCGAACCGAACTGGTATGGCTTCTTCATCATCCTGTGACTCCAGCGGTAGCGTACCGGAGCAGTATCGTCCTGAAAAGTCAGTTAAATTCCCAAAGCGGAAATTTGGAAAAAATGAAAGGTAAACATTAAAATAGGACTGCGTACTCATTAGCATTTTCAAGTTATAGCATGCACAAAGTTATGTTGTTAGCAAGTTTATTCTTACTCTGTTATTGAACTGTACCATTTCTATAACATTCAATTAGAGTATTCATGACATTTTCTATATTATTTGTGGTATTATAGAAGTTTTAGGGCAGAGTGGTGTGATAAATGGAATTGGCTACACTATGATATGGAATCAGATTCAGTATTTTGTTATATATGTATGATGGCCTCTAGAGAAGGGAAATTTTTAACTAGCAATAAGCGTGAACCTGCTTTTATAAGCAAAGGATTTTCCTACTGGAAAGAAGCTATAGTAGCATTTGGTAAGCACCAAGTCAGTCAATGTCATCGGGAAGCTAATGAAGCACTAGTTGTTCTTCCAAAACAGATTCGAGGAAATATTGGAGAAGTACTCAGCACTGAACACAAAAAAGAGCAAGGAGTCAACCGTAAGATGTTTCTTATTCTTCTTCAAAATATCACTTTCTTGGCTCGGCAAGGTCTGGCTTTTAGAAGCCACGACGGAGAAATGAGCAATTTCCATCAGCTCTTACTACTTCGTAGTGAAGATAATCCAGAACTATGTGATTGGATTGCTAAGAAAAAAAATAAATATACTAGTCATGACATGCAGAATGAATGTCTGCATATTATGGCTATGCATATTGCTCGTGGGTTGAGTGAAGCAATTCGTAAAGCAGCTTGCTTTACAGTAATGGCTGACGAGTGTACTGATTTGTCAAACAAGGGTATCAGATGGGTAGGTGATGATTTAGTAGATCATGAAGATTTCATTGGTCTTTATCAGGTAGACAGCATTAATGCTGAATGTCTTACACATGCAATCAAGGACACACTTTTACGAATGAATATCAGTTTATCTAGTTGTCGTGGCCAATGCTACGATGGTGCTTCAACTATGAGTGGTAGCAAGACCGGTGTAGTAGCAAGACTATGCTCAGAAGAAAAACGTGCTGTATATTCACATTGTTATGGGCATGCCTTAAATTTAGCCATTGGCACAACAATAAAGCAGTCTACAGTGTGCAGTGATGCCATGGATATCGTTTTCGAGGTCACTAAGCTGATAAAAATTTCTCCTAAACGGAATGCTATCTTTGATAAAATCAAGGAAGAAAATGCTGCTGAGGATGATAGTGGAGTTGGAATCAGGTCATTTTGTCGTACCAGATGGACTGTCAGAGGAGAATCAATTGGAAGTGTATTGGAGAATTACAACGTTCTGAATGAGTTAAGGGATGAGTGTTTACAAGATAAGCTGATGCCTGATGTTAAAAGTCGAATAATTGGAGTTAAAACTCAGATATCCAATTTTAGTTTATTGTTTGGTTTGCATCTAAGTGAGAGAATTCTGAAAATTACTGATAATTTGAGCAAAACACTGCAATTAAA